>Ga0209417_1000123_pt1 | contig 207082 bp, 153 predicted proteins | sample RifGroF2_FD_184002 | JGI IMG/M metagenome (GOLD analysis project Ga0209417, IMG submission 184002) | Groundwater microbial communities from Rifle, Colorado, USA - Groundwater F2 (SPAdes) (version 2) | ecosystem: Environmental > Aquatic > Deep subsurface > Groundwater | place: Rifle, Colorado... | reverse complement strand
ATCGTTAATACACTAAAATTAAGCATAATAAATATTTTGTGCAAGAATTTTTGAAAAAGATTTGAAAAAGTTATTAACATTAACGTATTGATTATTAATTATTTGCGAGTTTTCTTGCAGGCACTAAATAGGGCTGTTGCTTTTATTATTTTTTTTAATAGTAGTAAGCGATTATATACAAATTTTCACAAATAGGTTTCAATTTTGACTAACAGAATATTGAAATTAAAAATGAATCGATTTAAAACAAATAAATAAAAATAGAAATATAAGATGAGTTGTTTAACGGAAAAAAGTATTAGTGATCTTCTGGAATATAAATTCTTTATTCCATCATATCAAAGAGGTTACCGCTGGACTGAAAGACAAGTTGAAGATTTATTAGAGGATATTAATGCATTTACTCCAAGTCAGATTGAAAAAACTGATAAAAAAACTTGGTATTGTTTGCAGCCAGTAGTAATAAAAGAATGCGATGAAGAAACAAAAGCTAAAAATAATTTAAAGGGCACGTGGTATGAAGTTATTGATGGCCAACAACGTTTAACCTCATTTTTTTTAATTATTCATTATGCCAATGAAATGTGGGTTGGTAAACAAAAGATTTCTGAATTTCAGATACAATATGAGACTCGCGATAAAAGTTTTGAGTTCCTGAAAAAACAGAGAATTGACGAGTCTTCAGACATGGCGAGTATCAGCTATGTGAATATTGATTTTCACCATATTTCAATAGCTTATAATAAAATCCATGATTGGGTGAAGAACTTCAAAAAAAAATATAATAAAGATTTTGATAATAATGATTTTCAATCCAAATTCAGAACAAATTCAAAAGTAATTTGGTATGAAGTTCCTACAGAAAAAGATGCAATAGAGATTTTTACCAGAATCAATATGGGTAAAATCCCTTTAACAAATGCCGAACTTATAAAAGCACTTTTTCTTAATAGTTCAAATTTTCCAAATTCTAATTCAGATGAAGTCAGATTAAGGCAATTAGAAATTGCCTCTGAATGGGATAGAATAGAGTACTCTCTGCAAAATGAAGAGCTTTGGTATTTTATAAATAATTCAAATAATGAACTTCCAACACGTATTGAGTATCTTTTCAATATTATAAAAAATATTGATGGAGAAAAAAACAATACTGATCAATATTCTACATTTCGCTTCTTTTCTGAGAAATTCAAGTTAAAAAACAAAAAAGAAATCGATATTAACTGGCAAGAAATTAAAAGGATATTTCAAACCATAGAAGAATGGTTCTCAGACAGAGAATTGTATCATAAAATTGGCTATTTAATTTCAACAGGTATAGATATAACGGTATTACTAAAAGAGGTCAAAAGCAAACAAAAACACGAATTTAGAAAAATACTTGATTTTCAAATTGCAGACAAAGTAAAATGTGATAATTTGAAAGAATTGGGATACGGTAACAATATTTTAATTAGGAATATTTTACTTCTGCACAATATTCAGACAATTCTAGAAAATAAAAATGAGTCAAATCGTTTTCCATTTAACAGATATAAAAAAGAAAGTTGGGACATTGAGCATATTCACGCTGTTGCAACCGAAATGCCAAAAAACAAACAACACAGAGTGGATTGGTTAAATAATTCTAAAGAATTTATTGAGGATGATAAAACGTTAATTTCTAAGATTACAAATTTTGTAAATTCCTATGATGAGCAGATTCAAGAAAACCCTGAAAGCTTTGATGAACTAGCAAACCTTGTACTGGATTATTACTCAAAGAAAAGTAATATTGAAACAGATATTAACGATTTATCTAATTTAGTTTTATTGGATTCAGGTACAAATAGAAGTTATAAGAATGCTGTATTTCCGGCAAAAAGAAAAATTATAATTGAAAAAGAAAAGAATGGTACATTTATTCCAATTTGCACTAAAAACGTTTTTTTAAAATATTATTCTTCAGATGTTCGCCAAATGACTTTTTGGGACAAGAAGGATAGAAAGGCATACTTTGAAAATATAAAAACAACTCTGTATCAGAGATAAAATAATATTTTACATGAATAAAATTACAAGTAACGAAGAAACTAGTTTTTGGAATCTTATTTTGAATACTTCAAAAATTGAGATTCCAATAATTCAACGTGATTATGCACAAGGAAGGGATAATGAAAAAACCAAAGCTATTAGAGATAAATTCTTAAGTGATATTATTGAAGTTCTCGGTTATTCAGATTCTAAAAAGAATAATAATTCAGTTAAGGTTCCACTTGAATTAGATTTTGTATATGGAAATGTTGAGAAAAATATTTTTCAACCATTAGATGGTCAGCAACGCTTAACAACTCTTTTCCTTTTACACTGGTATATTGCATTAAAAACAGATAATTTGTCTAATACAAAAAGTATTTTTTTGAAATTTACATATGAAACAAGGATTTCGTCGAGAGAGTTTTGTAACGAACTTGTCATAAATGGTGAGTCCCTGGGTAGAGGTGAAGCTATCAGCGAAAAAATATCAGATTCCAAATGGTTCTTTTTATCTTGGAAAAAGGACCCAACAATAAAAGCTATGCTTTTAATGCTTGACTGTATAGATGAAAGATTACAAAACATAAGCAAGGATGATTTAAAGCAATACTGGCAAAAACTAACTTCACCAAACCCCCCAATTATTTTTATTTTTAAAGAACTTAATGATATTGGGTTAACTGATGATCTTTATATTAAGATGAATGCTAGGGGCAAAGCCTTAACCGATTTTGAGAATTTCAAAGCCAGATTTGAAAAACACATCGAAAAAAATAAGTGGGAAACAAATGAAGTTGAGCTAAAAAATTCGTACTCTTATAAAATTGATACGATATGGACAGATTTATTTTGGAAGCATAGGGGTACAGATAATTTAATTGACAATGAATTTCTAAAATTTGTTGCTGGTGTAGCGATAAATAGCTATGCGCAATATCATATGATAAATCCTGATGCAGATGATGAGCAGTATATCAGAAAATTTCTAGAAGGTAAAACAAAGGGAAAAATTTCTGAAGAATCCATTAAAAGAGAAAGAATAGAGCGTAGAATAACACTTTTATTCAACTATCCTGCTTTAGTTAGTCCAACAGATTTTCCAACTTTGGTAACTTTTATTTATTTGAAAAATTGTTTTGATATTTACTCTAAAAATCAAAATGATGAATTGTTACCGTCTAATTTACCACTTTGGGATTTTCTTGAAAAAAAGAATGTTAAAATAAATAGCGATACTGAGATCGACAACAACTTATTTATTGAGTTTGTAAAAGATGGTCGGACAGAATACAAACAAAGAGTTTTATTTTACGCTCAGACCCAATATTTATTAAACTCTGAAAAAAACAATAACAATTCATTTTCTGAGTGGATGAGAGTAGTCCGCAATATTGTTCAAAATTCGACTATTGACAGTGCTTCTACATTTATGGGTGCCATCGGTTTAATTAATGAATTGACAAGAGGTTGCCAAAATATTTACGATTATCTTCATAAAAATAATGTTCTGTCAGGTTTTGCTTCAACACAAATTTCAGAGGAGGTTTTGAAATCGTCTATAATTGGGAAAAAGATTGATAATAAAACTATTATATTTTCAACAGAGGATACTGATTTTTTTAAGGGAAAAATTTCATTTGCCTTATTTTGTATTGGTTTTGAGTCTGAGGAAAGTTCTTTTGATGTTGATCTTTTAAATTCAATCTTTAAAATTGTATGTGAACATTTATGTTCTTATGATATTTCCAATAAGTTTAGAAGTGCATTTCTAACAATAAAAAATAATGATTTTTATAATTATTGGGGTACCTGGAGTTATGGTACTGATTCTTACAAAAGATGTTTAATAGAAAACACTAATGATTTAAAATCTTTTTTTCTTAATGACTATTATAAAGATTATTTAAAAGACTTGTTATTAATGCTGGTTAATAAATCATTGACAGAAATTATTAATGATTACGAATGTCCACATGAAATGCCAAACTGGAAACGTCGATTAATTAAGGAACCTCAATTACTTGATAATTATTGCCAGGCTCACTTTTTTGGAATTCCCAATGATAATAAATGCTGCTTTCTTTATTACTACAAAAAGAGACCAAGCAGTCGTGATGAGTGTAAAATAATAGAATAAAATTTGCTGCGGTTTGCTTTTGTAAAAAAAATTAATTGTAAAAAATTCAATAAACTATAATTTCAAAAAAATGACATTTACTGCAATAGATTTTGAAACCGCTACAGGCTACAGAAACAGTGCTTGTGCAATTGCTATTGTTACAGTAAAAAATCATAAAATCATTGATGAATATTACTCACTAATCAAACCTCCCAATAATTATTACTGGTGGCAAAACATAGATGTTCATGGCATAACACCTGAAGATACTGAAAGTGCGCCTTTGTTTTGCGAAATATTTCCGGAATTAAAAAAACGCTTAAAAAAACAACTTTTGGTTGCACATAACGAATCCTTTGATCGTTCAGTCTTGGTAAGAACAATGGAACATTACAAACTTAATTATAATGAATTATTGCTACCTGACCGCTGGGATTGTACTTTACAGATTTACCGTTCAAAAGGATTCCAGCCAGCTTCTCTCGATGCTTGCTGCAATAAATTAGGCATTGATTTGGAACACCATCACGCTCTTTCTGATGCACGGGCCTGTGCAAAATTATACATGTTAAAATAGTCTTTCTTTTTCACTTCGACACACTTTGGCGTTCTGCTGTTTTAGTTTTGTTCCATAAACTTTAAAATTTCATTTTATGGAAAATACACGTGTACAACTCAGAAAAGAATTTATTCAGAAACAGGAAATCCTGAATAATGCTAAAACACAGTTAAAATCAGAATTTATTGGATTAGATGCAGTAATTGATGATATTATTGCTTCGGTCTGTCCCTGGTTTCTATTCCCGGATATTCAGGAAAAACCTGTAATAATAAATTTATGGGGCTTAACAGGTGTAGGTAAATCCTCTCTGGTATGTCGGCTTGCAGAACTATTAGGGTTTTCAAATCGCCATTACCGCTTTGATATGGGCGAAATAGCCAACAGTGAAAGGTTAAACATTCACAATCAGCTCAGGGATTTAAGCATAAAAGAAAACAAAAGACCTGTAATTATAAGTCTTGATGAATTTCAACATGCAAAATCAATTGATGAAGAAAGTAAAGAAAGAATTAGATCAGAAGATCGGATTATTTGGAAACTTTTGGATAATGGCAAATTCGATGTTGATCTTGCTTCCTATCACGATGCACAAAGGATTTCTGATGAAATATCATTTATTGAACACATGATTAGTAATAATGTTAAAGTCAAGAATGGCATTGTTACAAGAAATAAAATGTTATGTATTGAAACAAAGCATTATTATCATTTAAGCACAGTGTCTGAAAAAGAACGGAAAAATTTAATAAATGAGAAAAATAAGGGCGAGTTAAAATTTATTCACGAAACACTTTATGAGCTGTTTTACAGGGCTGCACCCCATATCTTTAAAAACGAATTTGAAGTCAGATCAAAACTATTATCATTTAATGAAATGGAGACGCTGAGCTTTGTAAGATTAATTCTGGAATCAACATTACAACCCCGCAAAATAGATTGTTCTAAATCAATCATTTTTGTTATCGGCAATCTAGATGAAGCCTACACCATGAGCCACAATTACAATCCCGATTTAAGCGCTGATGAATTTCACGAATTATCAAAAAAAATCACAATTCCGGTTATAAAAAGAGCTTTGCATAAAAGATTCAGAAACGAACAGATCGCCCGGCTTGGCAACACGCACATTATTTATCCTGCATTTAGCTCAGATAATTTTAAAAAAATTATTCTCATGGAACTGGCAAAAGTTAAAAATGTAGTGAAGAAAAAAATGAATATTGAAATTCAATTTGATGAATCTATTGTTGAAATGATCTTTAGTGAAGGGGTTTATCCAACTCAGGGAACAAGACCAATTTTCACTACCATTCACCAGCTTATTAATAGCAGGTTTGGAAAGATTGCTTCCGAGCTTATTATAAATAGTAGTGATGCTGATTTAATTAAATTCTCATACATTAATGAAAACATCCTTATTGAATTCTATAAAAAGGCAAAGGTGATTTTTTCAATTGAAGAAAAACAGGAATTAAAACTGCATAATTTAAGAAAATGCAAAAAAGACGATATGCAGGCAATCACGGCTGTTCACGAATCAGGTCATGCAATCTGTTCAATTTTTCTAATGAAAACTATTCCGGAAGTAATTTATTCTATTACAGCAGATGCTGACAGTTCAGGCTTTATCTACACCAAATATCAATGGAAATATATCAGTAAAAAAGAAATTATAAAAAGAATTGCTGTGTATCTGGGTGGTTACACTGCTGAAAAAATAATTTTTGGTCATGATAATTTAACAACGGGAGCCGAAAGCGATATTGAATCTGCAACAACTTTTATTTCCCGAATGCTTCGCTGCTCTGGAATGGGTGATATTCCTGCAAATTATGGCATGTCTGAATTGGGCGCAAATTCATACTTGAAAGATGATAAATACATTAACAAAACGATAAAAGAATATTTCAACGCAGCTAAAGAATTATCAGAAACAACAATTCTCAACAATGAAAATATATTCTTAAAGTTTGCTGATTATTTGTCTGATAATAGTACAATGTCAAAGGGTTTGATTATTGATTTCTGTAAACAGTATTGTCCTGAATTTTCTGAATCTGATATTATTCTTAATGGCGACAATCTGTTTTACAGAGAACATCTGAAGCAGAAAAGCAAAAACATAAAAAAAGTTCCTGCCCTTATCTCTTTAAATTCTATGGAAATATCTTTGAATAAAAATTCAGAAAAGGTTTAACTAAAATCCAAAAGAATATTTCGATGAAAAAGAAGATAATTATGTTCAAGAATTCCCCTATCCCTTCAAAATCCCCGCCCCTTGCGCCCGGTCGCTGAGCCTGTCGAAGCGCGGGGCTTGCCTGGTCTTTTCCCAACTCACCACACACCATCCCTTCTATTGTTTTTTTCTGTCACATTTTTTGCAATTATCAGCCCACTTACAGCACATTGCTACACTCATTCCGTAAACTGCATTTCGGTAGCAAAAAGCTGTCCCATCACACAAAAAGCAAAAAAACACAGCACCCATTTGCGCCGCTTCGTGCTGTTTGCGCCAGAAAAAAACAATCCAAACCTTGCTTAAACATAATGTGTTCCTATGGGTACTTTTGCGTTTTCAGCGGTATATTTTATTTAATGCAAAACTCCCATAGGTCACATTATGTTAAGCAGGCACACAGCCGTCACACGCAACAGCCATCACACTTCCCTGCCCACAGCTACCGCTTCCGGGCTGTCATGGTTTTTGCAATCAACACTTCGTCTCAGCTTTTCCATCACACAAATCAACAGAACAGTTCCATTCTCTTACAAAGCTTGAAGCAGCAACAATTTTGGGTAACAGTTTTTTTCTTATATCGTTCATCCGAAAAGGGCATAGCGGTTCATTCAATCCGCTTCCATTTCATTACAGCTACTTTCATTTTACCACTATTTCCCTGCACACAAAATCCCTGCTTCCTTTTCGGCTGTGTTGCAGCTTCAATCTTTGTTCCTCCGCAAACTGTCCGCTGATTTTTCCCACCCTAAGCTGATACCCCACCACAAAAGCAAAAACACACGCCAGCCCCCTCTCACACATCCGGAAGAATCACACGTTCCACCGCTCAATAAGGTGCTACGCAATTTAATGATTCCCAAATCCGCCATTACTTCTGTTTTGTCATGGTTTTTGTGTCCCAAGCTGCTGCAATCATAGCTCATTCTCTTCGCTTCACTCCATTCGGACACTCCGTTGCCTACGTGAACCTCATTCCGTTTCGCTTCGTTCAATCGCTATCATTTCGCAGCCCTGCAAAACCTGTTCATTCCGTTCCTGCATTCACAAGTTTTCTCTTTCATCCCCGATACAAAAACCCACGCCAAAACCCCTGCACCCACCAACCCCCACCCAACCACCCTTAAAGACATCCCCCCACAAAAAAAATAGTCCCCTTGCACTTTTTGAATTACTTGCTTTCATTAATAAAACCTTATGCAAAGATAATCCCCCTGCCCTCTTGCAAGGTTATAACAAGTTTTGAAAAAAAAATCTCCAGCCCTACGGGTAGTATTTTTTTCTCAAAAACCTTGCAATTCAGCCCACGCACTGCTATTGGGTTGCCTAAGGTTTCATTAATGAATTATTTTTTTTATCCGGCGGCGTGTACGATGTCGAAAATTTTATGAATTTTTTTTATCAATAAATATCAACAAATATTATGAAAACACAGTACTTTCAGAACTGCCATTCACTCCAGGAAGTGAAACGCAGATACAAAGAATTAGCCTTGAAGCATCACCCGGACAGGGGTGGTGATACTGCAACCATGCAGGATATCAATGCCCAGTATGAAGCCATCTTGAAAAATCCTGTTTTCGCTTTTTCGCAACAATCAGAAGAAGACCAGCAGGAGTTTTTAAAGTATCCGGAAATCATCAACAATTTAGTGGGGCTTCATGGGCTTGTTATTGAATTAATAGGAAACTGGATCTGGCTGTCCGGCAACACCTATCCGCACCGGGCACATTTAAAGGATGTGGGCTTTTATTTCGCACCGAAAAAGCTTATGTGGTACTACAGACCACCGGAATATAAAAGTTCAAACAAAAGCCCAAAATCAATCGAAGCCATCCGGAATAAGTACGGAAGCAATAAAATAAATCTGAAAAAAGACAGCTTCGAATTGAAAATTTAAGCAAAGGGATGAAAGTCCCTTTTTTCATTTTAGCAAACCAAAGCAGCAAAGTGAATAATTCATCATGAAGCCCCTGTTTTAGAGGCTTTCCGTATTTCCCGTCGTACCTTTGTATTAAATTTTAAAACTTAAAACTATGGTACAGCACATTCTTAATTTCATCATGGGTTCTGTTGCAACAGCAGGTACCTCAATGGGTCTGAATAGTTTCGACCCGAATCAGTTCGGAAGCATTGAAGAGCTGGTTAAGTACATCATCAGCATTGTTGGCGGTATTCTCGCTACAATCATCATCAACCTCCTGAGAAAAAAATTTCCCGAGTGGTTCACAAGTAAAAAATAATTTTTATGACTTTTTTTCTCCGTATCAAGTCCACATCAAGTCCAGTTCAAGCCCACTCAAACGGGTCAAAAAAAGTCTCATCAATTTTCAGTTTTCTAGTACTAATTCTTAAATCATTTTAATTATGGCAATTGTTCAAAATCCAATCACGGGTCGTACAAAACAAAAATTCGGCTCTGCAGTGTTTTCCAAACAGTTTGGTAAAAACACCATGCGCACAAAACCCATTGAGGTTAAAAATCCTAAAACCCTTTTGCAAAGACAACAACGCGCAAAATTTACTCTTATGGTTGCTCTTGCAAGGCTTATCATGAGCTTCATCAGGGTTAGTTTTAAACAGGTGGCAACAACGATGTCACAGTTCAACATGTTTGTAAAATCCAACATTACGGATGCAATTACCGGAGTATATCCCAACTACTCCATTGATTTTACCAAAGTAATTATTTCAAAAGGCACGCTCACAGGCGCTGATTCCGGTGCTGCTGCCGCTGGTGCCGGTCATGTTATTGATATCATCTGGGTAAATAACGCAGGCAATGGCGATGCTTTAGACACAGATGTTGCAATGGCTTTAGTCATCAATAACACAAAAAAGGCAATCGTTCAGGATATGCTTACAAAAACCCGTCTCGATGAAAACCTTCAATTGACAGTTCCTGCGTCCTGGGTAGGTGATCAGGTGCATGTGTATCTGTCTTTCAAAACCCTTGTTGGCTCAAGCGTTGCTGATAGCACCTTTCTTGCTACTGTTATTGTTCTGGCTTAATTTTTTATTTTTTTTTCTGGTTGCTTTCAGAAGGCAGTTGTCGGCTTTGCTCTTCAACTGCCTTCTTTTTAATTTCTTAATCTTTAATCCTAAATCCTAAATCTTTTTATTATGGCACGTATAAATCAAGGTTTTTTAGGCAACGCATCCGGTAAGATCGGTTCGGTTGTCTTTTCAAAATGGCGCGATCTGCAAACAGCAAGGCAGTATCAGCCCGATATTCAGGACGCAAATTCTCCTGCACAACGCAGACAGCGTTCTCGGATGGTGGCACTTCTGCAGTTCCTCAAACCCCTGAATAAAAATTTCATAAAGTTCTTTAATCATTCGCTTGCAAAGGGTAGCACTCCATGGGCAAAAGCGATTAAAGATAACATGCAGGGCGTTTCTCCTGATGGCTGTTTTCCTTTGCAAAATCTCAGGCTGGGCAATCCCAAACTTCCTCCATTTACGATTGTAGAATCAACCTACAATCCATTTATTGACCAAGCTCTTGTTAAATACATTCCGGGTAATAATCCAATCCCAAATGATTCTTTTCCTTATATGGCTTGTTCTATTCTAGGAAAGTACAAATCAGATGATGGTATGCATCGTTTTGATACTCGTTTCCCAATGGGGTTTTTCCCAATCGGGAAGGCTTTTTGTTCCTTTTATGATAACTCACATGAACATGTTTTTGAAAATTCATGGTTTGCCGGGATGTTTTGGTTCTTTTATTACGATACGTATGATATTGACCGTCATGTAAACCCCAATGCAAACCTTACAGAGCCTAGTCACTTTGTTCCTGTTCCAATTGTGGAAGGTTTCAATACAGATATTCCTGATGATGTAATTCCGCTTGATACTTTTTCATGGGAATATAAAATGAAAGAGGGTGTATGCTATCTTGTCTTTTCTGTAGATGTAACAAAAACATCTTTAGTAAATCCTAAAGATTACACAATTATCATTTGGGGTGTTGCTTTGACAAATAAATCACATGAGCAGTCAGAACCGATTGAATGGTGTCTTGAAAATAACACGAAAGAAATTGAAATCTCTGAAGGTCCCTTCATTGGAGGTATTCTTGGTTTGTATGCTCTTTACACGAATGAGGGCTTGCAGGTAAGCAAATTCAACCGCTTTTACATCAGCACCGATGCAGAAGGTAAAGACCATCCTTATTTTCAACAGATTTTTGATTGCTGTTATGCACATCCCGCTTCATTTATTTTGTCAGGCAACCAGTGTGGTTTCTGTGGTAATATTGATGAGCTTTTCGGCGAACTAATCAGCCTTTGGGAACAGGGTTACATCAATGGCGGAGATACACCGGAACCTACTGTTGAAACCATGCTGAAAATGTTTCCGGATCCAAACGGCAAAGTAACTGTAACAGGCTATATCAGGCGTGAAGGCGATGCGTATGTTTTTGATTTGAAATCCAAAGCATCCCTTGAAACTACGGCAAATGCCGGTTATAAATTTTCAAAATGGGAGGGTTCGGATGCTGTGGATGTAGTAGCCCTTGGCGAAAACAAATTTGAAATTCAAATGTCAAAAGACCGCAGTCTTATTCCAACATTTGAAGTAGTGTAAGAAATTCATTGTAATGTATAAATTCTTAAAAAAATATAATTTATGTCTGATAGAAAAAAAATAGATTACAGCAAATTCAAATGCGAAGTCTACAGCTCCGAAGGCAGCCACCTGATGGATGCCACGTTCAACAAAGACAATAATTTTTATTGTCCTGGTCTCACTCCCGGTCAGAAATATTATGTCGTGTTTTCCTACGATAATATATTTCTTGAATGCTGGGCTTATACCTGTCCTGTTGCAGGAAAAGTGGTTTATATTTCTCCCGGGCACATTGTTTTCAATCATGGCTTTGAAGCCATACCCGGTGCTGTGCTTAGCAGTATTCGTATTATGATTGATAATGCTAAGAGCTTAAAGCTGCCCAGACAGCGAAGGGTAAAACATGCGCTTGATGCTTTTATTGAATCTACTCATGAGGGAGCAAAGAAAATGATTTGTACAAAACAGATTTTTGCCTTTACGGTAGGGATGGATTTGAATGTTTAGTTAAAAATCGCCTCAAAAAGGCGTTGAGTTATTAACATAGGTCATTTTTTAAATGTTGTACCTATGTTGTACCCTTAAATTAAAAGAGCCTGTAAACGTTTTGTTTACAGGCTCTTCCTTTTGTTCTCCGAGGTCTCTTCCGGACTCGAACCGGAGTAGACGGTTTTGCAGACCGGTGCCTAGCCACTCGGCCAAGAGACCTTTTACAAAAGAGTTGCAAAATTAATAAAAAGTTTCCTATTTATCAAAATTTATTTTGAGGCATGTATTGTTTGTACAAGACGAGCTGTATCAAAGCCATTTTTCAACAGGCTTTGTAAGATGCCCGAGTATAAGTTTTCCGGCAAGCTTGTTGTGCGGGATAAAATCCATAAATACTGATGGTTTGGATAGCTTACAACAGTATAATTATAATCCTCGGCTATGTCAATAATCCAATATCTCCCTTTAAAAAATCAACTTGTCTTACTGTTTCAAGGGTTTGTGCTGTGCTTTTTTGCATAATGTATAGAAAAATGATGAATAAAAATAATAAATGTTTCACACACTGAATTTTATTGCTCCCATACAATACTTACTTTCTGCACCTGTCCGCCTAATGGAGGATTCATTTTGGAAATTTTCAAACGTATTTTTTTTATTACAGAAAATTCTTCGTATAGTTTATCTGCAACACGCGCAGCAACATGTTCCAGTAAATGCGATTTTTTTTTCATTTCACTGCCGATTATTTCATAAACTTTCTGATAATTCAGCGCATCGCGAATCTGATCGCTTTTTGATGCACTTACACAGTCGCATGTAATTTCTACATCAACAAGAAATTTACCTCCTACAATCTGTTCTTCCTTATAACAGCCATGAAATGCATAAAACTCCATGCCTTCTATTTGTATGATTCCGTTCATTTTTTTTATTTTACAGTGCGAAAATATAGTATTTTCACCAAATTGCTTAATGATTTTCATTTTTTAATATTAAATTTTAAGGTGCAACGCTAAAACCTTCCTCTCAAAACCATAAATCCTCAATTCCCCAGTCCTGCTAAAAACAAATCCCTGCTTTTTGTTTCTTCCTCTTTTTCTTATAAATTTATCCCCTTAATTATAGAACATAAATTGTGCGTAGTTTATATATTTATTTTTTCTTCCTTTTTACATTAACGTCCTCTGCTCAAGTGTATAACTTTCGCAACTACACTGTGCAGGATGGAATTTCTCAGTCTACAATTAATAATTTGTTTCAGGATTATCAGGGATTTTTATGGTTTTCTACCCAAAAAGGCTTTGTTTGTTTCGATGGTATTAATTTTACAAATTATACAACAAAAAACGGATTACCCGGGAACCTTGTTACTTTTATTTATGAAGATAAAACCCAAATTATGTGGATTGCCACAAATGAAGGTCTTTGCAAGTGGGATCGGAAGAAATTTGTTACTTACACGAAAAAAGATAATCTGCCCTCCTACTCTGTCTTTTCAATCTTTGAAGAAGATAATGGTACTAAAATAATTTCTACAGCCTCTGGAATCATTGCTTTTAACGGAAAAGAATTTATTAATATTATTGCGCCCGATTCATTACTGCCTGTTAAAAAATTCTTTCGTACTAAAAATAATCAAGTTCTTTGCGCAACAAATAAAGGCTTATATTTCTGGAAAGATGGAAAAATTTTATCCGATAATAAATTTCAAAATTTTCAGCACATTATTTTTAATGATTTTATTGAAGATAATAACGGAAATATTTGGTGCGCCACCTCTATTGGTCTGTTGAAAATTTCAGAGAATAAAACCATTTATCAGATTGAATCATGCGCCGGTAAAAAAATTGAAAATATCACTACAGATAAACAGGGAACTATATGGGTAGGCTCTGAAGACGGTTCTTTTGGATATTATGACGGAAAGGTATTTCATAGTATCGGCGCAGATAATGGCATTTCAAATCTTTCAATAATTGATCTCTTTACAGATGATGAAAATAACCTTTGGATTGGTGGAAGAAACGGTCTTACAAAACTCCCTATAAACAATCCCTTTACACATTATACAACGTTTACAAAAAACGAGGGTATTATTATTCTGGGACTATATCGGAATCCCGGCAATACCCTTTGGGCTGCAACTTATGGAAACAACATTATCGGAATAAAAAATAACCGGTTTATTAATTATCCGCTTAATCTTAAAGACAATCGTTTTTTTGATCTTACCCAGAATACGAATAACAATTTTGTTCTCGCTTCTGCATCTTTGGGAATTATTGTTTATGATACGCTTTCACGTAAGGTTATCCAAACTATTTGCCCCACTGAAGATACAAGAGTTTACAGTCTTTTTAAAGACAGCAAAAATAACATCTGGGCAGGAACAAGTAGCTCCGGAGTAATTCTGTTAGAAAAAGATGAAACACGCATTTTTACTATTGAAGACGGTTTGCTTTCAAACAAAGTAATGTCGGTTGGAGAAGATAAAACAGGCAATATATGGATAGGTCAGATTGATGGAGGAATCAGCAAATTCGATGGAAGAAAAATAACTTCATTTAGAAAAGAAAACGGCTTTCCGGCTTCGTATGTAAGGGCAATTACTTGCGATGAAAACAACCGGATTTTTATGGGAACCGCTACACACGGGATTGTACACGTGCAGGAAGTTGGTCCCGGTATTAAATGCTCTTATGTTCGCGAAAATGATGGATTAAATTCAGACAATATTTACTTTCTTCGTTTCGACAGCAAAGGTTTTTTATGGGCAGGAACAGAACACGGACTTAACCGAATATCCTTTAATGCAAATGGATCTGTTGGTGAAATAAAAAATTATTCGGAAGAAGAAGGTTTTATTTATATGGAAACCAATATTAACAGCTTTAACGAAGACAATGAGGGAAATCTTTGGTTTGGCAACACAAGCGGAATAACAAAATACACTCGTGTTTTGGATGATATTAATACAAAAGAAGTTCGTATCTACTTTACTGCATTAAAGTTATTTTTTGAAAATACAGATTGGAAAAATTATTCAGATTCCATAAACAGAAACATTCCGAAGAATCTGAAGCTTCCCTATGATAAAAACCATCTTACGTTTGAATTTACAGGCTTATGTTATACAAATCCCGAAAAAGTCAAATACAAATACAAACTTGAAGGACAAGATGACAAATGGTCGCCGGAAACCAAAGAACACAAAGCCGTTTTCAGTAACATTTCTCCCGGTACTTATACGTTTTTACTCCTTGCTGCAAATAACGACGGAATATGGAATGAAGAACCTGTAGCATTTACGTTTACAATTTTACCTCCCTGGTGGAAAAAAGCATGGTTTGTTGCATTATGCATTGTTTTTTTAATTGCCACAACACTTCTAATTTTCTATTTGAGAAACAGAAATCTTATTAAAACAAAAAATATTCTTGAACAAAAAGTTATAGAACGCACTGCTGAAGTGAACCAGCAAAAAGAAGAAATCTTAAGCCAGCACGAATTTATTGAGAAAAAAAACATAGAACTTAAAGAACAAAACCTTGAAATCAGAGCAATTAATCATGAACTAACATCAAGTATAAAATATGCAAAGCGAATTCAGGGTGCTATTATGCCCACAGATGAACTTATGAATTCCCTTTTTGAAGATTACTTCATTATTTACAGACCACGCGACATTGTTAGCGGAGATTTTTACTGGGCAGCAAAAGTGGAAAACAAAATTGTGGTTTCAGTTGCAGATTGTACGGGACATGGCGTTCCGGGAGCATTTATGAGTATGCTCGGAACTGCTTTTCTAAACGATATTGTAAAGAAAGAATACATAACACATCCCGGTGTTATTTTGCGAAAACTCAGAAAAGAAATTGTAAGAGTTCTGAACCAGCGCGGCGATTCAGAACATTTCGAAATGCAAATGAAAGATGGTATGGATATCGCTGTGGTTACAATAGATCCTGAAAATTTGGAATTGCAATTTGCCGGGGCGAATAATCCTTTATATGTAGCATCGCCCCATGGAATGGCAGCATCGCCCCACGGGGCGATGCCAGCATTCCAGGAAATTCGCCCCGACAAAATGCCTATATCCATTTATGATGTAATGGATAAATTTACAAATCACGAATTGAAATATCAAAAAGGCGATTGTTTATATTTATTCTCTGATGGCATTATTGATCAGTTTGGCGGTCCAAAAGGAAAAAAATTCAAAGCCTTGCAGTTTAAAGAAATTCTGACTGCAAATGCAGACAAAGATATGACCTGTCAGAAAAAAGAATTAGAAAAAAAATTAGATGATTGGATAAATGCTTATGGATATAAACATACGCAAACAGACGATATTGCTATAATTGGCATCAGACTTTAAAAAAACAATATGAATAAAAAACTATTCGTAACTACAAAGCTTTTTCTTCTTCTCTTTGCATCTGTTTATTCTAAAACAGCATTGCCTCAATCCCTTTTTTCTTCCATTCAGAAAATAAATAAATTATCAGAAGATACGGCAAAATTAAACCTGTTAATTAATATTGCAGATCAATACAGTTCATTAAATTCAGACTCTGCAATATTCTTTTACAAAGAAGCTGAAAAAATATCAAAACCCCTTTTAAACAATAAAAAAACACGTACTGTTGCAGCCGAGTATCAAGCTCTGGCTTTGCTGGGAATTGGTAGTATGTACGATGATCTCAATAATTTCAAGCTGTCACGCATTTACATAACAAAAGCATTACATCTGGCAGAAAGACATTCTTTGACAGAATTAATTGCAAAATGTACACAGAACCTCGGAGTAATATATCATCAGAACAGCGATTATGAGACAGCTAAAAAATATTACAACAAAGCAATTGAACAATATAAAAACGCCGGAATTGAAAAACCTTTAGGCGGACTCTTTAATAACATCGGAACACTGCATCTTTACAAAGGAGATTACAAAAGCGCACTTGAAAATTATCATAAAGCCCTTGCGATAAATGAAAAATATAAAAACAAAAAAGTAATTGGTCAATGCCTCAATAATATTGGTCTGGTACACGATGCACAGAATGACTTCAAAATGGCACTCGTCTATTTTAATAAAGCATTAGAAATTGTTCAGGAAATGGGCGATAAAAAGGGGCTGCCGTCAAGCTACCTCAATATGGGAACAGCACATCATTCTTTAAAAGAATATGATACTGCATTTTTATATTACAGGAAAGCTCTTGAGGTAAGCAAAGAATTAGAGATGATATTTGATGTTGCCCGCTGCTACAATAACATGGGCATTGTTTGTAAAGATAAAAATGATTATAAAAAAGCCTTGGAATATTATCAGAAATCTTATAGGATTATTGACTCTATCGGATTCAAAAGCGGAGCTGTGATGCTGCTTGACAATATCGGTATTTTATACACAAATCTTAAAGATTGCAACAAAGCTGTAGAATACACTGAAAAAGCGCTTTCTGTTGCTAAAGAAATTAATGAATTGCCCCGCCAGAAAGAAATCTACTCAAACTTATCTGCTGCATACGAATGTAAAGGCGATTTAAAAAAAGCGCTGGAATGTCAGAAAATGTATGCTGTTTTGCACGACAGTATTATGAAAATTGAGAAAAACAAACAAATTGCAGAGCTCGAAAAAAAATATCAGACCGAAAAAAAACAACAGCAGATTGAACTCCAGAAAGCGCAAATATCAGAACAGGGAGCTGTAATTAAACAACAATTTACACAAAAAATCGCTTTTGTTGCAGGATTTGTTTTGATGTCATTACTTGCCGTTATCGTGTTTATGAGCTATCGTAGAAAAAAACGCGATAATGATTTACTATATAAACAAAAAAAAGAAATCGAATTTAAAAACGTTGAACTTGCAAAATTGTCTGTTGTTGCAAGCGAGACAAACAATGCCATTACAATTATGGATGCTTCCGGAAATATTGAATGGCTGAATAAAAGTTACATCGAAATTTACGGATACGACTTAATCGAACTTCACGAAACAAAAGGTCGGGATATTTTCAACGTAAGCACCAATAAAGACATTCGTGAACTTTTTAATGTCTGTATAAAAACAAAATTACCGATAACTTTTGAAACGTCCTGTCAAAATAAATTCAGAAAAACAGTATGGTTTCAAACAAATCTATCTCCTGTTGTTAATGAAAAAGGAGAGGTAATAAAAATGATAACGATTGATACCGACATTACTGCTATCAAAGAAGCAGAGCAGGAAATTCTGGAAAAAAATGAAGAGCTGCATCAGCAAAATGAAGAAATAACAACGCAGAGGGATGAAATCGAAGCACAAAGAAATCTTGTTCTAAAACAAAAGGAACATATTGAAGAAATTTACGCTGACCTTACAGATTCTATTCATTATGCAGAGCGTATTCAACAGGCAGTACTTCCTTCTGATAAAATGCTGGAAACTTGTTTTTCAGTTTTTATTTCAAAGGGAATTCCTGAAACGGAAATAGATTCAACCAATTTTTTCATTCTTTACAAACCCAGAGATATTGTTAGCGGAGATTTCTACTGGATACATCAACGAAATGAATTTTTACTTATTGCAATTGCCGATTGCACAGGACATGGCGTACCCGGAGCTTTCATGAGCATGCTCGGCATCTCTTTTTTAAATGAAATTGCAGCACGTACAGATATTCAAACACCTGCAAGGGCATTAGATGAATTGCGACTTGCCGTAATTTCATCCCTGAAACAAAACAACCCAGATGACAAATACAAAATAATGTCCCTATCTTCACTCAAAGACGGCATGGACATTGCCTTTGCTGCTATAAACACAAAAACCCTCGAACTGCAATTTGCCGGGGCAAATAATCCCCTTTGGATTGTAAAGACGTTGCATGCAACGTCTCCACCTGCCTTGCAGGTGGTAAGCCCCGACAAACAACCCATCGGCATACACGAAATCATGAAACCCTTCACGAATTACACCCTGCAATTGCAAAAAGGTGATGTCATCTACATGATGAGCGATGGCTATGAAAGCCAGTTTGGAGGATCTGCCATTCGCGGAGGAGGGAAAAAATTTCTTTCTAAAAATCTAAAAAAAATACTTGAAGAAATTAGTGCGAAACCAATGCCTGAACAAAAAAATATTCTTGACAACACAATTGAAAATTGGAAAAACAACTATGAAAATAAATACGAACAAACCGATGATATTACTATCTTTGGATTAAAAATATAACATCATTTCTATGATTAACATACATTTTTGGAATCAACAAATACAAATTACATCTCCAACAAAAATCTGAATAGTTTGCACGTAATAAATAAATCATAAAACACTTTTTAAAATATTTCATGAAAAATTTACACAATATACCTCAAAAAACATATACAGCATTACAAAAACTGCTGTCTGAAAAGAAAAAAATTGTTGTTACTACTCATAAAAATCCCGATGGTGATGCAATGGGCTCAGCATTGGGAATGTATCTGTTTCTTAAAAAGCTGGGACACGATGTAAGCATTGTAACGCCTAATGAGTACCCTGAATTTTTACGCTGGCTTCCTTCCGAAAAAGAAGTAGTAAAATTCAACACGAATAAAAACAATGCTAATGATCTTTTTCAAAAAGCAGAAATTATTTTCTGTTTAGATTTCAACAATTTTGAGCGTCTCTCCGGAATGGAGAAATCGCTCTCTGATTTGAAAAAGATATTTGTACTGATTGACCATCATCCAATGCCAAAAATCAAAACAGATATGATGTTTTCTGTAATAGAAGTGAGCTCAACTGCAGAATTAATTTATGATGTTCTTGTTAATATCAATGCCACTAAATTAATTGACAAAGATATTGCAGAATGTTTGTTCACGGGAATAATGACCGACACAGGCTCTTTCAGTTACAGTTGCTCCAGACCGGGTACATTCAGGGTAGTAACAGAACTTTTGAAATTTGGCATTGAAATAGACAAGATTCATTCTTTGGTTTACAATAATTTTTCTGCAAACAGAATGAAACTTCTTGGTTATTGCCTGAATAATAAAATGAAAATTTTTCCGCAATACCGCACGGCATATATTTCCTTAAGCTCAGAAGAACTTAAAAAATATAAATTCAAACCCGGCGATGATGAAGGAATCGTGAACTATCCTCTTTCAATAAAAGGTATTATTTTTTCCGGATTTTTTATAGAAAAAAAAGATCACGTAAAAATATCGTTTCGCAGCAAGGGAAGCTTTCCTGCAAATAAATTTTCTACGGAAAATTTTCAGGGTGGAGGGCATTTGAATGCTGCAGGTGGAAAAAGTGAAGAAAAATTTGAAGAATGCCTGAACCGTTTTGAAAATCTGCTCCCAAAATATAAAAAAGAACTGAATAACTGATGGGATGGAAATTGTGGGTAATTGAGTCGGAAGTTAGAAGTTAGAAGCCAGAAGTCGGAAGAAAGAGCAAAGCCCCTTCCGACTTAGGTCTTCGGACTTCTGGCAAATTAATAAAAAAAAATGCATAACAAACGTAAATAAAAAAATCATGAAACAAATATTCCAATCACGATTTCTTTTTTCTTTTATTTTTCGCATTTTATTGTACAATCGCTCCACCTGTGCTGAGCGAAGCGTCGCACTGAGTTTGTCGAAGTGTCGAAGTATGGAGCGATTCTACAATTCCCTATTGCCTATTGCCTTTCTCCTTTTAACTTTTCTAACCCCCTCCTGTACTCAAAATAAAACCTCGCTTTCTGAAAAAGAATTTAAAAATAAATATGGCGACACACTTGTGAAAGTAAATAAAATTCTTGTGAAAAAAGATGAAGAAACTATCAGAAATTATATTAAAAGAAGAGAATGGAAAATGGAGGTAAGTGGGACAGGATTGTTTTATGGAATTTATAAAAAAGGAAATGGAGCAAAAGCAGAAGTTGGAAAATATGCAACTATTAAATACAACATATCATTGATAGACGGAACTGTTTGCTACTCGTCCGATTCGCTTGGATTAAAAACATTTCGCATCAGTCAGGGTCGTGTTGAGTCAGGACTTGAAGAAGGAATTTTACTTATGAAGGAAGGAGACAAAGCACACTTAATCATGCCTCCCTATATGGCGCATGGTCTTATCGGAGATGACAATAAAATTCCTCCGCGTTCTATTATTATTTATGATGTTGACTTGATTAAAATCTCTGATTAAAAAAAGCATGTATTAACCAATTACCAATGTGAATTTAATAAAAAAAACATATACTATTTTTCTATTTACACTCCTGCTTTTTTTCATTATTTCATGCAGGCAAAGTAAGTACCCCGGCTATTCCCAGTCGTCATCCGGATTTCATTACAAAATTCACTTATTCGGTGAAACAAATCAAAAACCTGTTCCCACTGACTATATAACGGTTGACATAGAGTACCGGGTTCTTGAAAACGATTCATTATTTTTCTCCGGACGACGTAAGTTTCAAACCACAACCCCCGATTACAAAGGCTCTGTTGATGAATGTTTTGCAATGATGTCTGTAGACGACAGCGCCAGTTTTATTATTAATGCATATAAATTTTTCACAAAAACATTGTACGCCCCTCTGCCTGATTTTCTTAATAAAAACAGTGATTTGAAAATAAATGTAAAACTTTTGAACATTCAATCACGGGAGAAATTTTTACGTGAGAAAAAAGAATTTTTATCATGGATAAAAGACCTGAGTGAATATGAACAAACCTTTTTAAATAATTTTATTGAAGAAAAAGATATAAGCATTCAACCATCACGAAATGGTCTTTATTGCATTAAAACACATGAAACATCCGGCGTAAAAATTGAAAAAGGAATGATCGTAAATATACATTACGAAGGACAATTTTTAAATGGAAAATATTTCGATTCTACCCGCGAAAGAAATATGTCCTTTGAATTACTGTATGGCAAAGAAATGCAGGTAGTAAAAGGGCTTGAAGAAGGAATAGGTATGCTGCGTGAAGGAGAGAAAGCAATCCTGATTATGCCATCTCAACTTGCATTTGGCAAAAAAGGATCGTCAACAGGAATTATTCCGCCTTTTACAACCGTTATTTTTAAAGTAGAAATTTTAAGCGTTGTAAAACCCGTGAAGAAGCAGTAAATGGTATTTAGTGTTTGCAAGAAAACGCCAATCATCCGCACTAGCTGGCTCAAACACTCACAGGGTGTTTGCCCTGTTACTCTCGTCATGAAAACAGTCATTTACAAAAGTAAACTCCTTGGTTTTCATGACTTTGAAAGCCTTGTATTTGACGTTTTCTTTATCAAACACATAGTTTTCTTGCGGACACTACTTAGTGTTTGTCCATAATGTCCGATAGCTGCGTTACTCTTGTGTTGAAAACAGTCATTTACAAAAGTAAACTCCTTGGTTTTCAACACTGCGAAAGCCTTGCTCTCGAACATTCTGAACTAAACACTGACTGTATAGACAGACACTACTTAGTGCTGCTTTGCATTTGGTAAATTGTAAGCGGTGGCTGAGCGGAGTCGAAGCCACCGAACACCAATCAATAGGGAATATTCTTCACAATTTCACGAACAAGTTTCATGAAATAAACATCCGTTACTTTAATCGGATCATTTTCTGTAGCCGGAAATTCAGAACTTGCATAACTACCGAATAAATATTTACCATCATGATTAAATACTGAATAATGCACTTTTATCTCCCGGTTGTACGAATAACTGCCGACTTTGTAAGGATCGCTGTAATCGCCTTTAATATCAAACTGATTGATAAAAAGAAAAAAATCCACACGGTTTTTTTTTGCTAAATTTTTCAGAAAATCCTTTTCACGGAATTTCACATTTAAAAATTTATCGGGATTGTTTTTAATATCGCTTCTTAATTCTCCATCAGACTTCTCCTCGCTTTTTTCTTTCTTAACTTTCTTCTTATTTTTTTTTGTTTTATCAATATCTTTGTCTGAAGAAAGATTGCTTTTTCCAAAAAGCGTCTTTTTTCCGGGCTCCCAGCTCATAGCCTGATCGAAAAAATAATCGCAATTGGCATAAATATACTCAAGCTCGTCCCATTCGCTTTGCGTTGTATAACTTTCGAGCAGACTTTTCGAAAGCGACGAATCTGCAATAACTTTATGCAGTGCCTTATCAAGCCCCAGCCTCATGATGTTCTGAACCTGCTTGTACTTGTGCTGCGTTTGCTCTATCATTTCTTTAGATGCCTCGTTATTGTACAGAATGGGATTAAAAGGAACGACAAGTACCAGCTTGTTTTCAATTTCTTTTTTACGTTTTGCTAGACGCAAAGAATCTTGAGCTAAAATACCGGAAACTATAAAAAAAGTAAGGACAAAAAGGATAATATTTTTCATGTTGCTTTTTTTTACAAAAATAATGGAAAGTTTATAATTCGCAAAAGCCCATAAAATCAGCGTTTAAAAAGCCAATTCTTATCAACAACAAATTGTTAATTAGATGTTAATAATTATACCCTAAAGCGCCTCATATTTAAGCCTGAATTACGATAAAAATACTAATTTTGTGTTGCCTTAAAAAAAGGGCTTGAAGAATTAACTCCCACGTTGGTTTTTCAATGGATAGAAAGAAAAAAATAAATTTTAAAAATTAAGAGATGAATGATTTGGAAAAAGAAGAAGTTTTAACAACCGAAAAAGTATTACCAAAAAACAATGGCTCTGATTATTCGGCAGATAGTATTCAGGTACTGGAAGGACTGGAAGCGGTAAGAAAAAGACCTGCCATGTATATTGGAGATGTCAGCCAGAAAGGACTGCATCATTTAGTTTATGAAGTTGTAGATAATTCTATTGACGAAGCATTGGCCGGATATTGTTCTGCAATTGATGTAATCATAAACGATAACGGCTCTGTTACTGTTACAGATGATGGTCGCGGTATTCCTACAGATATGCACGAAAAAGAAGGCCGTTCTGCTCTTGAAGTTGTTTTAACCGTACTTCACGCTGGAGGTAAATTCAATAAAGACTCATACAAGGTTTCCGGTGGTTTGCACGGCGTGGGTGTTTCCTGCGTGAATGCGCTTTCCAAGCACCTCAGAGTGGAAGTTCACAGGGAAGGAAAAATATTTGAACAGGAATTTGCATGCGGAAAACCTCTTTACAGTGTAAGAACTATTGGTGAGTCTGATAAAACCGGAACCATTGTTACCTTCTTACCTGATGATAGTATTTTTATTACTTCAGAATATAAATTTGAAATTCTGGCTTCCCGTCTCAGGGAATTATCTTTCCTGAATAAGCGCATCAAATTAAATTTAACGGACAAACGTGTTCAAGATGAACAGGGGAACTACCTTACTCAACTTTTTTACTCTGAAAGAGGTCTTGTTGAATTTGTTGAGTTTTTGGATGACACCCGCGAAAAATTAATTGAAAATATTATTTATGTTGAAACCGATAAAGGAGAAGTTCCTGTTGAAATAGCAATGCAGTACAACACTTCTTTCACGGAAAACATACACTCCTATGTAAATAATATCAACACCATAGAAGGAGGAACGCATCTTACAGGATTCAGACGCGGACTTACCCGCACACTGAAAGATTATGCTGATAAATCAGGCATGCTCGAAAAGCTAAAATTTGATATCAATGGCGATGACTTCCGTGAAGGACTAACTGCTGTTATTTCTATTAAAGTTCAGGAGCCTCAATTTGAAGGACAAACCAAAACCAAACTTGGTAATTCGGATGTAAGTCTTGTAGTAGATCAGGCTGTAAGTAATTTATTAAAAAACTATCTGGAAGAAAATCCTAAAGATGCAAAATCCATTGTATCTAAAGTGATTTTAGCCGCAACAGCGCGTCATGCAGCGCGTAAAGCCCGCGAGCTTGTGCAGAGAAAAGCGGTTCTGGGTGGCGCCGGACTTCCCGGAAAACTTGCTGACTGTTCGGAAAAAGATGCCAGCATCTGCGAAATTTATCTCGTTGAGGGAGATTCTGCAGGAGGAACTGCAAAACAAGGTCGCGACCGAAAGTTTCAGGCAATACTTCCCTTACGCGGAAAAATTCTGAATGTCGAAAAAGCAATGCAGCACAAAATTTTAGACAGTGAAGAAATTAAAAATATTTATACAGCCCTCGGTGTTACTATTGGTACCGAAGATGACAGCAAAGGGGTAAATCTTACGCGATTGAGATATCATAAAATTATAATCATGACCGATGCCGATGTGGACGGAAGCCACATTACTACGCTTATCATGACTTTCTTCTTCCGTTACATGAAACCATTAATTGAACAGGGATATTTATACATTGCAACTCCTCCGCTGTACCTTGTTCGTAAGGGAAAACAAGAACGGTATTGCTGGACAGAAGACGACCGCTTACGCGCTGTTGAAGAAATGGGTGGAGGAAAAGACAACACAGTTCATATTCAGAGATACAAAGGTCTTGGAGAAATGAACGCAGAACAACTTTGGTCTACAACCATGAATCCTGAAACCCGCACACTTCGTCAGGTTGATATTGATAATGCAATGGAAGCAGACCGTATTTTCTCTATGCTCATGGGCGACGAAGTTCCTCCAAGAAGAGAATTTATTGAGAGAAATGCAACTTATGCTAAAATAGACGTTTAATATTTCTGATTAGTCTGTCTATAATGTCCGATTTCTGCGTTACGCTTGTTTTTAATTGCAGTCATTTACGAAAGTAAACTCCTAACAATTAAAAACTTCGCAAGCCTTGAACTCGGACATTCTGAACCAGACACCGACTTTATGGACAAGAACTAATTAAAGTTTGAAGCCTGTAATGAAGTTCGCTTTTTTACAGGCTTTTTTATTTTTGAATTTTGGCGGAAAACTCGTGCCTCAAGCCTTTTGCTTCTGACAAATAAACTTTTATTGAACCTACAAGAATTCCTGCTTCTATTAGAATTGGAATTTTATTATAGTCATCGGTTACCCATACAGAAAGCTCTTCTCCTCCCTGAAAAATTGTACCGGAAACAAGCAGTGCGCTGAATTTTACACAACGATATTTTTGTTTGTTGCGGTCGGCTATTATTTCCTTTCCAAGATAACGAACATAAAGATTGTGAACCTTATTATCAATGACCATTTGAATGGGAATTTTATCATTCACATTTGAATTTGAAAAATCAATATTCCGGCAGTAGTAAATAGCTGAAAGCACATCAAACACACATCCTGAAAGAGGCAGTGTATCTTTTTTCGGTTTAACTTTTGAGTTCTCAATAAAGGTATATATTTTTTTATTTTCGGAATCAAAATCATAAGCTTCATTCACAAAATAACTTCCCTCAATTGCTTTTCTTTCACATCTCAAAGGTTTAAGTGAAACCGTATCAAGATACGAGATATATCGTTCCCTTACTTTGAAAAACCAATCGTGCGAAGGGAGGCTCGTTCCATAACTATCGAATTTATAAACAGGCTTATTTTTATATACCGAATTTTTAATTTCGAAACTCGCTTTTCCCGCATCAACCCAAATAAAAGCCATGTTATAGTAAATTAAAAAACTTAGTTTTTCTCCTGTTTTAAAAGCCTTATTTTCTTTAAAACATTGCGCTGTGACAGAGCTTTGAGCAGAAAAGAAAACAAGAATTAAAAGAAACCCGGAAACCGAGAAAAAATGCAAAGCTTTTCTTTTGAAAAAAAAACGTATATCCATCAGGTAGAGACTTTTCCGATTTTACTTTCGATAGATTCTATTTTTTGTTTCATCCTTCCGCTTTTATTTTTTCTTATATCGAAATTCATGCTTGAATAGATGCGGTCAGACACAGGCTCCAAAATAGAATACGCTTTCTTTACTATTTCCAAAGCTTCGTCCAGAGTTTCCGTTTCAATAATGGTGCTCATGGGTGTCAGCTTATAAGATACGCCGCTTTTGCTGATCATTTCTATAACTTTGCTTACGTGCTCGCTAACGCTTGGTCCTTTATCTGTGGGAAACATTGCGAAATTCATTAATATAGACATATTCTTTTATTATTAAATATTCAATTGTTTGTTCGATGGATGTTCAATTGTTGGTTCGATAGATGTTCAATTGTTGATTCAATAGATATTCAATTGTTTGTTCGATAGATATTCAATTGTTGACTCGAAGGGTGTTCAATTGTTTGTTCGATATTTTTTTATTTGATATTTCTACTGATAACTTTAATGTAATTATTTAATTTTACACCAATATTATTTATTTCAGAAACAATTGTAAGGTATTCTTCTTTTATTATTAAATTTCTATTGTAAGCCTTGGTTAGCCATGTTTTTGTTTCTGAAAGAGAACCTCTGGAATAAAATAGAAAATTTTTTGTGTCTTTCGAATGAAATCGGCCATAACCCTCGCTAATATTTGCAGCAACAGAATCAGCAGATCTGATAACTTGCTTTCCAATCGTATCAATAGCTAAGTAATTCCAATTAATAACAATACTCCATACTTTCTCTCCAAGAACCATAGAAAGATTGTAAATCTCTAAATCTTCAAGTTTCATAGTTTTAAATTTTAATTATATTTTCAATATATACCTATTGTATTCCTATTTTGATGTTCAATAGTGCAACAATAGATGTTCGATAGATGTTCAATAGTGCTACGTAGATGTTCAATTGAGCAACGATAGATGTACAATAGGTGTTCAATTGTTGATTCGGTAGATGTACAATTGTATTCCTATTGTATTCCTATTGTATTCCTAATAATTAAACACTTCCTCCAACTTCAACTCTTTAACTTTTCCAATTTTTTCTAGCGTTTTAAAGTTCAATAATTTTTTATTTCCGAGAACAAGAAAAGTGTACTTTTTCCCCTTGACTCTTGTATTAAAAAAATCTTGCAAATGCTCATACCGGGCTATTTTCATTTTGGAATATACATCTTTGCGGCTGTCGTATAAAATACCACGGTCAAGGTTCGATTGGTAAGTCCAGAATAAATCAGACCCATTAATTCGTTCCGATTCGATACGTTTCATAATTGATTCAACAGCCGTATCAAACGATTTATCGGAGCGGGGCATTTCATTCATAAGCCCAAGCATGGCATCAGTAGCAATAGCAAGCTTGTCGGCCTGAGTAGCAACAAAGCCTATTGTATAATTCGATTTCCCAAGACGATCGGGCATATCGTAATATCCGTAAGCAGAGTAAGCCAGACCACGCGCCTCACGTATTTCCTGAAAAACAATAGAACTCATATTTCCGCCATAATATTCATTGAAAAGTTCCGCCACAGGAATTATTTCTTTTGTAAAAGGAACATCTTTTGTCATGATAATAATGTTTGCCTGCACCATATCATAATCAACAAAAAGAACCTGATTTTCTTTTGTATCTGCTTCTGCAAAAGCAGTAGATTCCGGATAATCTATAAGCGATTTCAAAGGTTTATGATATTTTTCAAGAATCCCTTTTACATTATCTGAAGGATCTTGCCCGTAATAAAAAATTCTGTGCTTGTAATTAAAAACATCTTTTACAAGATTTGTCAGCATATTTGGCTTTATTTCCTTTAATTCTTTTTCAGATAAAATATTTGTGAAAGGAGAGCTTGCCCCGAATTTTCCATAATGATACATGGCATTCCAGAGAATTGCATCTTTGTCAAGCTTGCTGTCTGCTCTTTCTTTTAAAATTCCTGCCACATAATCATCATATACTTTTTGGTCGGGCTTAAGATTCATAATTATGTGCTCAAGCAGCTCTGCGCCTTTCTCAAACGATTTTTTTAATCCGGACAAAGAAATATACGTGCGTTCGTTAGAAGCAAAAGCATTCATTTTTAAACCGTGTCTGAACAGTTCTTTCTGCAGATCTTCGGCAGAATATTTTATAGTACCGAGATATGTAATCATATTAAATGCAAGCGGAAGTTTCGTATTATGATTTTTGCCCATATCAAAAACATAATACAAAGTAAACAATTCATTTTCTTCGTTTTTAATATAATTCAGCTCTATTCCGCTTTCAAGTTTTGTTGCCTGAATTTCTCTTTCAAAATCCGGAAAAACAGGCGTAATGCGATCGGATTTTTTATTTTCAAATTCTCTCATATATGAAGAACTTGCTTCGCGGTTAATTGCAACAGGAGTAATGTGAGGTTTGTCAACCTTTACCACATTCGTGTCTTTTCCGACTTTTTTATAAACTGTTATATAATTTTTACCATAGCTCTTTTGCGCAAAATCAACAATATCTTTTTTGGTTATTGTACTCAAATCATCAAGAAATTTCACATAATCTTTCCAGTCTGCATCGTAAGAAAAAGCTTTCACGTAATCATGCGCTCTCCAGTTTGATTCCTGACTTTTTATTTTTTTTAATTTTAAATTATTGATAACAGCTTCCAGCATCCAGTCGTCAAATTCTCCTTTTTTAATTTTCTCCATTTCTAAAAGAAAAAGGTTTTGCAGTTCCTCGAGAGTTTGCCCCTGCCGCGGTGTTCCGCCAATAATATGCTCGCTGTAATCGCGATGTGTTGAATAATATGACCATCCACTTAATATTTTTTGTTTCTGTACAAGATTAAGGTCTATCATCCCTGCTTTACCATTTGATAAAAGTTCGCTGATAATGCTTGCAGTTTTTTTATCCTCAGATTTATCTCCTTTTAATCGCCATGCCATAACCATATTTTCAGGATTGGGTCCCAGCACTGTTTTTTCAACAGGAGTCGTAATTGCATCTTCAACAGGAGGAACAAAAACAGGAACATCTTTACGTGGCAAAGTACCAAAACTTTTATCAATAATTTTAATGGTTTTTTCAAAATCAATATCGCCACTCATAGCAATAGCCATATTGTTCGGCACATAATACGTGTTCCAGTAATTATGAATGTTAATCATAGAGGGATTTTTCAGATGTTCTGCCTTGCCAATAACAGTTTGTGTTCCGTAGGGATGTTTCTTATATAATTCGGCATAAAGCGTTTCCCATAATTTGTTGTTGTCGTCATCCTGCCCCATGTTGAACTCTTCGTAAACTGTTTCCAGTTCTGTGTGAAACAAGCGCAAAACAAGAGAACTGAAACGTTCTTTTTCCAATTCTAAATATTTTTCCAATTCATTGGAAGGAATGTCGTTAATATAAACCGTGCGTTCTTCGCTTGTGTAAGCATTGGTTCCTTTTGCGCCAATTATGGCAGTCATTTTATCGTATTCATTTGCAATAGCAAATTTTGCAGCAATTGCAGATACACTATCAATTTTTGCGTAAATAATTTTCTTTTTCTTGGGATCTTCTGTTTTGCGGTACTCTTCATAAAGCGCAGAGATTTTTTCAATCTGAATTTTTTCTTCACCCCAATCGGTAGTGCCAATTTTAGAGCTTCCTTTAAACATCATGTGTTCGAGATAATGCGCAAGACCTGTTGTTCCCTTTGGATCGTAAGTAGAACCCGCTTTTACAGCAATTAAAACCTGAACCCTTGGTTCTTTTTTATTTTGGGTCATGAATACTTTCAGCCCGTTTGCAAGTGTGTAGATGCGGGCTTTCAGAGGATCGCCTTTAACGGTTTCATAAGCATACCCGTTATTATCTGTAAGCTTTTCGGTCTGGTATCCTGAATCAGAATTTTGTTTGCAGGAAATAAAGAAAACAAAGCTTAAAATTTCTGCCAGAAAAATGTATTTTTTCATAGAGATGTACTTTTAAATCTATAATGACAAAACTAATTATTAAAAAGAAATTTATATATAATTGCTACCGTTTTTTTCTATGAACATGATTGAAATCAGGGATTTTTGTGAAATCGGTAATTGGTAATTGGTAATCGGTGTCTTCGACTCCGCTCAGACACCGGTTGCGACGCAATGCCTATTACTAAAAACAAAATGTGCCAATTTATACCGCTGACAACATATCGAATTATTGTATCTTAATCAATCTTTATTACTTTTGTAACGAAAAAATCAATATAATGAAAAAAACAGCGTTGATTTCAGGAGCCGGTCCTGCAGGTCTTACCGCAGCTTATGAGTTGTTGAAAAGAACAGATATTATTCCTGTGGTTTTTGAAAAAAGCGGCGATATTGGCGGTATTTCCAAAACTGTAAATTACAAAGGAAACAGGATGGATATTGGCGGTCATCGCTTTTTCAGCAAATCCTCAAGGGTTATGGAGTGGTGGAAAATGTTTCTTCCACTGCAAAGCGCTCCTGCCAGAGATGAAAAAGAGCTTATACGGCTGGGACATGAAAAAAAAATTCAACCCGAAATATATCCTGATGGAACAAACCCTGAAGAAACGGACAAAACAATGCTCATTCGTCGTCGTTTATCCCGAATTTTTTATTTGCGCAAATTTTTTTCATACCCGGTTTCTTTGAATCTCGAAACAATTTCTAACCTTGGAATTTTAAGGATCATAAAAATTGGTTTCAGCTATATGTATGTGGGTGTGTTTCCTGTTAAAAAAGAAAAATCGCTGGAAGACTTTTTTATCAACCGTTTCGGAAAAGAATTGTATCTCACTTTTTTTAAAGACTACACACAAAAAGTCTGGGGCGTACCATGCGATCAAATAAAGCCGGAATGGGGCGCACAACGCATCAAAGGGCTTTCTATTACAAAGGCAGTTATTCATGCACTAAAATCTTCTTTTTCAAAACCCAAATCCATAGATCAAAAAAATGTAGAAACGAGCCTTATTGAAAAATTTATGTATCCGAAACTCGGACCCGGTCAGCTATGGGAAGAAGTAGCGCAACAGGTTCGGGAAAAAGGCGGTCGGGTTGTAATGAATACTGAGGTTTTGGAAGTTTTACACATTTCTGATGATGAAGTACAGATTACAGTGAAGGACAACATCAGCGGTGAGGTCTCAACTATTACCGGAAATTATTTTTTCTCTACCATGCCTGTTAAAGAACTTATCGCTGCGGTTAAAAATTCTGTTCCTGAAAACGTAAAAAATGTTGCAGAAAATTTAGTTTACAGAGATTTTATTACAGTGGGACTTTTACTCAACAAGCTACTAATAAAAAATAAAACAGATATTCCCACTCTGCACAATCTTGTTCCCGATAACTGGATTTACATTCAGGAGCGTGATGTAAAAGTGGGTCGTCTACAGATTTTTAATAACTGGAGTCCATACATGGTAAAGGAATCTGATAAAGTCTGGATTGGACTGGAATATTTCTGCAACGAGGGCGATGAACTATGGAGCATGACAGATGAACAGTTTATGGGCTTTGCAAAAGAAGAACTTTCAAAAATAGCAATCATTGATAAAAAAGATGTCCTTGACAGTACAATCATCCGCATGCCCAAAACGTATCCCGCATATTTTGGCTCCTACGACCGGTTGCAGGAAGTTATTGATTTCATGGAATCATTTAAAAACATTTTTCTTATCGGGCGCAATGGAATGCACCGGTACAACAATCAGGATCACTCTATGCTTACAGCCATGACTGCTGTTGATAATATTGTAAAAGGTATCACTTCAAAAGAAAACATCTGGCAAATAAACACAGAAGAAGAGTATCACGAAACTGCAAAAAAGTAACACCTTATGTGGGATAAGCTAAAAAGAATACATTTCTCGTATTATTTGCCCATTCTGATAATACCGGCTTTTTTGGTTTTTACATTCCTGAATTCTTCAATTCATAATTGCATTGTTAAAAATACTACTGGGAAAACAATTGCCGCACAGTTACCTTATAAATCACAGGACACTCTAACAGGGGCATTCAGCATAAGTTTTGATTTTAACGCCTCTTTTCTTTTTTCAGGTAAAATTTTATTGATTCCTGATGACTGCGTGAAAGAAATGATAATAAATAACAAAGTAGTTCCCTTCTCTTTTTTTAAAAATGCACAGTGTTCATACAGTACAGGAATGGAACTGGATCTTGAAAATTTTATTCATCCCGGAAAGAATAAGGTTCAATTTCAAATGGAAAATAGGGGCGGATATTATAGTTTGTATTTTAAAGATCGAACTTATTACGATTTGTATTTATTGTTTATTGCTTTAATTTTATGTATTCCTATTGCATACAGGCATATTAAGAAGTCATTATCTTTATCTGATTTATGGAGTCGCATTTTGAACTACAGATTTAAAAAAAGATATTTTGTCAGTATAGCAGGGCTTATTCTTTTAATGTTTTCCATGAAGGGTTCTAATTTTTTTATTACGGCTCTTGCCAATGAAAATAATCATTCTTATGAGGCACCCCTCCCCTACACTTTTGAAGGTAAAGAACAGGCAATGATGAATTACCGCATAGAGTTTTATAATAATATTTTCTCCCCAGATACGATCCATATAATTCCAGACGACTGTATTACTTCTTTCCGGATAAATAATTATAATGCAATGGATTTGCTGGATCCGGGTAAAATTTGCGACTGGAAAGATGGTGTACACATTTCTAATTGCCCCTATTTAATAAAAGGAAAAAATGTAATCACGCTTTCTGTTTTAAATAAAGGCGGAGTTGGAGGAATAAATTTTATTTACAACAGCCCCTTGGCTTTAACTGTAATAATATTGAGTTTTTTAATGATGCTTTTCCCTATTTTTTTATCATTAAAAAATAATATCAAATATGGAAAAATCAGTGCTTTTTTATTGATTGTTCCCGTGTTTTTTTGGTTTGTTTATTGGTATCGCTATTCTTATACCAGTTATGGATATGATATTGATTATGGGCACATACCCTATATCAAATATGTCTTTTCAACCTTAAGTGTGCCTTATTCTTTAGGAGGTTGGTCTTTTTATCATCCTTCTTTATATTACATACTGGCATCGTTCTCCTGGTTTGTTTCTTCGCTTTTTGGCGAAACATCAATGCTGTTCATGTCAAAAGCATCACAAATACTTTCAATGGCTCTGTATTGTATATTCGTTTATTATGCTTTTCGTTTGATATGGATTGTTTTTAAAAATTTTGCCTTGAATCAAAATATAAATACCAAAGGATTCACTTTTAATTTTTCGCTAATAATTACCTATCTGATAGTATTATTTTGGCCTTCAGGTATCGTCATTGCACCAAGAATAGGCAATGACAGCGCATTAGTTCCCTTTTTTACCGCAGCATTATTTTATTTTGTAAGCTATCTTGAAAACAAGAAAAACCTGCATTTTATAATTGCATTATTGTTTTCTGTTTTAGCCTTATGGTCAAAAGCGAACGGGATACTGCTGTTTGGCATATTTGGGCTTTCGCTGTTAATTCAAAATAAATTCAAATTTTATGATATTAGTTTTATTAAAAAAATAATTGTGATTTTTACTTTTGTCGTTGTGGGTGTTTTTATTGGAATGAATGAAAAAATAAACAGCAAAGAATCTGCTGATTATATTTCTAATGCAGCCCATTTACCAAAAAATCTTATTATTAGTAATGATGTTGAGAATTTTTTTACTTTCGATTTCAAAACTTTTATTGACGAACCATTTACAAGTACCAAATTTGATAAATATGGCAGACAGATGTTCTGGTATTTTTTAATAAAAACATCTTTATTTGGAGAATATCGATTTACACAGGAAAATGTAGAATTTACAGCCCAGGCGCTTAGCATTCTTATACTTTGCATGCTTACATTTCTGTTAATTTCTATCGTGCTTTTATGCAGGAATTTTTTTCATCTTCACCCCTTGTATCTCTGGATTGTATTTTCAGTAATTTCATTAATAGCATTCAGGTTGGCTTACCCTTATGCCTGTTCAGGCGATTTCAGGTATGTTTATCACATAATAATTCCATTATCTGTTTTGTATGGATTGTTTTTGTCTTCGTTAAAAAATAAAATTATTAAAACCCTTGTGTTTTCTGTTACTGTTTTGTTTTTGATTGGTTCATTGTTATTTCAGTACGCCATTGTTTTTGGATGAGTCAGAAAATATTTTGAAAATTTATTTCTGCCAGAGCTTTTAGTATTTTAGTGCGTGAATAAAAATTAATAACAATATAAAAACTTATATTACACTCTTATTCCAATAACCGTGATGTCATCTTTGTTTTGAAAATACCAGCCAAAACCTTGTTTCCAATCGTATCATCATGTTTACAATGAAAAACATTATTTTGCCAACTGATAAATAGGGTCTGCTGAAAAAGTCTGTCGTATGCCAGATTCGAGGCGACAAGACGAAGATGTATAATAATACTTCGAGTCGCAGGCAACAAAGAAGATGGTATGCGACAGACTAACAAAACAAAAATATAAAATTATAAAAAGAAGGTGCAAGGATTTTTAATGAATCATTTATTTTATCTTGCACTTGTTATAAGAATAACATATTCTAATCATTTAATATCAAATACGTTTTGTGATTTTCAGCAGACCCTAAATAGCAGGTTTATATTTAGGTTTGGGAATACGCTTCCCTTCTGCTTTAGCTGCTTCAATCCAAAGTTTTTTTGCTATCTCCAGCTCGTTTAACGCTTCATAAGGATTTTCGCCGAAAGCAGAGCAATGCTTTAAATCGGAAATGTCAGCTATGTATCCTTTATCTGCTTCGCTATAATAAATATTAATGTGGTAATCTGACATGTTTACTCCTCCATTGTTAAATTATATCTTTCTATTAACTCTAAAAACTGTTTTATTTGATATGGTTTTGCCTCAAACTCTTATCCCAACAATCGTAATATCATCGGTCTGATGATAGCATTTGCCATAACTATTTTTCCAGTTTTCAATAGTATCATCAAGTATTTGTCTTTGTTCTTCCATCTGTTTTTGATGAATATCGAGCAATAAATTTTTCAGGTTTTTTGACAGAAATTTTTTGAATTTCGGTCCTCCGAACTGATCCTGATATCCATCACTCAGAAGATAAAAAATATCTCCTTTCTGAAGTTGAATTGTTTGATTGGTAAAATTTTGCATAACCACAAAAATACCTACCGGCATTTTATCGGGTTTAATATCGGTAAGTTCCGGATTTTCTGATTTTCTGATTAAAAGCATCGGATTGTTTGCCCCGGCAAACTGAACCTCTAATGTTTCCAAATTGATTGCAACAAAACCCATGTCCATTCCATCTTTTTGTTCTCCGGTGCTCCCTTTTTGTTGTAACGAATGAATTACGGATTTTCGGAGTTCATCGAGAACATGGGCTGCTGTTTGTACATTTTCATTCGAAACAATTTCGTTAAGAAATGATATTCCCAACATACTCATGAATGCTCCAGGTACACCGTGTCCCGTGCAGTCAGCAGCAGCAATCAAGACCCAGTTTTTTCTTCTCGCGATAAAATAAAAATCACCGCTTACAATATCACGGGGCTTGAATAACACAAAAATTTCAAGAGGAGCCACTAAATTTTTCTCATTTTCAAAAGACGGGAGCATGGCTCTTTGTATACGTTGCGCGTATTTAATGCTATCGGTAATTTCTTCATTGATTTCAGAAATATGGTCTCTCTGAGCAGCAATTTCAGCATTCGTCTGATTCAATGCCTCGTTTTTTTCTTCAATAATTTTTTTCTGACTTTCCAGCAAAAGATTTGCTCTTTTCTTTGCCTGATAACTTTTCAGAATAAAAACGGCAAGAACCAGCATCAGAGCAAAACCAATAACAAAGGCATATTTTTGAGTTTTCTGCTGCTTAATTTCTGATTTTTGTAAAGCAATTTCTTTCTGTTTTTTTTCACTCTGATAAATTTCATCAAGTTCTGCAAATTGCTTGCTTTTTTCTGTATCAAAAATGGAATCCTTATATTTTATACTCTTCTCATAATTATCAAGAGCTTCTTTAAAATTCCCCAATGCTTTATTTGCCAGAGCCAATACTTCATAGCCTCTTTTTATTCCATAAAGAGACCCTGTTTTTTTTGCCAGATCAAAGCTTTTTTGGGCATAAAAAAGCGCATCCTCGAATTCTTTAACATCAATACTTATGGTGGAAAGATTCGCACAAACAATAGAAATTTCTTCTTTCGCATCTACCTCTTCAAAAATCTTATATGCTTTTTCAAGGTAAAATAATGCTTTTATTGAATTTTTCTGGGATATATATATTTGACCTAAATTATTATAACATGAAGCTAAATTTTTTTTATCTTTTGTCTCTTCAAGCAGTGCAATTGTTTTTTCAAAATTTTCAATGGCTTTGTTTTGATTAGCAATCGCTTTTAATGTATCTTTTTGCCTTAAACATTTCTCACCTTTATTCATATAAATATTTCCAATATTATTATATGAGCCAAGAACTCCCTTTTTTTCATTTGCCTTTATGGATAAATCAAGTGCCTGCTGAAAATAATCTAATGCTTTATCAGGATTTTCCTGAATGCTGTGAACAAGACCAATATTTGTATAACAAGAAATAATCCCTTTTGTATCGCCTAATTTATCTCTTATCTTTAGGGCTTGCATGTATAAATCTATGGCTTTTGTATAATCTCCCTGATCCTTATATGCCATACCCATAACATTATAACATTTTGCTGTTCCGGCATCATCTTTTAATTCTATAAAAAGATCAAGTGCTTTGTTATAATTTTCAAGAGCCAGGGGATAATTTCCTTCTTCGCTAAATGCTGTTCCAATATAATTATAGGTTTTACAAATATTTTTCTTATCATCTGTTTCAATAAAAATTGTTAGAGCTTTGTTATGTGAAACAATGGCGTTTGAGAATTTTCCAATTTTCTTATAAATCATACCGAGACTGTTATAGCAGTTACCCAAACCTTTAGGGTAATTTATTTTTTTTGCCAACGCAATACCTTTATTAATATAATTAATTGCCGTAGCACTATCTTTTGATAAATAATGATACCCCAGAATAGAAAGAGTATTTACTTTTGTAGTATCATGCTTTGTTGTGTTTAATACATTTTGCAGGCTGTCAATTTTCTTCTTGTTTTGCGCCAATCCTGAAGCAACAACAAATAAAATTATACAGAAAATATAAAAATACCTCATAACAGATTATTGTTTTATAAGGTCAAAAGTAAAAAAATGATTGGTTTTTTAATGAAAATAGGAAAAATAAAATTCGGGTAAGATAAAATAATAATAAAGAAAGGAGAGGCTTTGGTTAGCAAAGTTTCTCTTTTTTTATTAAAGCTATAACTCAAGATTGCCTCTACGTGCAATGAATTATTTTCTGTTGAAAAATGTTGTTAATGCTTATACTTTTGAATAATTCACATAAATTTCAAAAATGCTTATTCAGGAAAATACCCTTTCATAATTCCTCTTGTTGAATTTCTGATAAAGGTAATAATTTCATCGCGTTCTTTTGTTGCAGGCATGTGCGCTTCAACATAATCCAATGCTTGTGAATTATTTAATCCTTTCAGGAAGAGGATACGGTAAATTTCCTGAATTTCATTAATTTTTTCATTTGTATAATTACGTCTGCGAAGACCTATTGAATTTATTCCGACAAAACTAAGGGGTTCGCGTGCAGCTTTTACATAGGGAGGAACGTCTTTACGAACAAGAGAACCGCCAGAAACCATAACATGCGCGCCGATTCTTACAAACTGATGTACCGCAACAATTCCGCTTAAAATTGCAAAATCATCAATGTGAACTTCTCCGGCAAGCTGCGTAGAATTTCCAAGAATAATATTATTCCCGAGATGACAATCATGCGCAACATGGACATAAGCCATGAGCAAGCAATTATTTCCGATTGTTGTTTTATAGGAAGTTTTTGTACCTCTGTTAATAGTAACACATTCTCTTATGGTTGTGTTATCTCCAATTTCTACCCAGGTTTCTTCGCCTGCAAATTTCAAATCCTGAGGAATAGCACCAATTACAGCGCCGGGAAATATTTTACAATTTTTTCCGATTTTTACATTTGGGAAAATAGTAACATTCGGACCGATCCATGTTCCTTCGCCAATTTCAACATTTCTGTCAATAGTAACAAAAGGGTCAATAACCACGGTTTCTGCAATTTTCGCGTCGCGATGGACATACGATAAGGGTTGCTTCATCTATTTAATTTTTTATTTAACTATTTGATTTATTTTTCACAATCTGCGCCATTAATTCGGCTTCTGTAACAATTGTATCTCCGACAAAAGCTGTTGCCTTAACAGTACAGACACCTCTTCTTACCGCGTCAACCAGTTCGAGTTTTAATATTAATGTATCTCCGGGTACTACCTTATCTTTAAAGCGCACATTGTTTATTTTTAAAAAATAAGTGGAGTAGTTTTCCGGGTCAGGAACACCGCTCAAAACAAGCAATCCTCCTACCTGTGCCATTGCTTCGATAATAAGAACACCCGGCATAACAGGTTCAGCCGGAAAATGCCCCATGAAAAAATTCTCGTTATTCGTAACGTTTTTAATACCCACCACAGTGGTATCCGTCATTTCAATGATTTTATCAACCAATAGAAAGGGGTAGCGGTGCGGAAGCATTTTTTTGATCTTAATAATATCCATTATTGGCTCTTTATTCGGATCATAATTAGGAACATGAGGCTTGTTTTTGTCTTTTTTTACAAATTTCCTGATAATTTTTGCAAATTCTGTATTAGATAAATGCCCTGGTTTTTTTGCAACAATACGACCCTTGATAGGACAACCAATTAAAGCAAGATCCCCAATAAAATCAAGTAATTTATGGCGGGCAGGTTCATTCGGATAATATAACTCTAGATTATTTAAAATGCCCTGTGGTTTTACCTGAACTTTTGGTTTATTGAAAAGAGAGGCGAGTTTGTCAAGCTCATCCTGTGAAATAGCCTTATCTATGATAACAATGGCATTTTTCATATCCCCCCCTTTAATGAGGTTGTGCTTTACAAGTTGCTCAAGTTCATGTAAAAAAACAAAAGTACGGCAACAGGAGATATTATCTTTGAATTCCTCTAAAGAATCTAAAGTTGCATATTGATTTGTCAGAACTTTAGAATCATAATCTATTAATACATTAACACTGAATTTATCGTCAGGGTAAACAACAATTTCAATTCCTTTTTCCGGATTTTTAAATTCTATTTTTTCCCGGATATGATAATAATAGCGCTCTGCATTCTGTTCTGTAATACCTGCCTCGATCAAAGCTTCAACAAATGCTTTTGAGCTGCCGTCAACAATAGGCGTTTCCGGCCCATTCAGCTCAATCAGGGCATTATCTATCTGCAAACCGGAAAGAGCCGCTAATACGTGTTCAACTGTATTTATTCTTACACCGTTTTCTTCAATTGCCGTTCCGCGTGAAGTGTCAACAACATTTTCTACCTGCGCTTTAACTATCGGTTTATCTTTCAGGTCTATTCTCCTGAACTGGTAACCTGAATTTTCAGGTGCAGGATAAAAAGTAAGTGTTGCATCAATACCTGTATGCAAACCTTTTCCTGTAACAGACACAGGTTTAGATATTGTTCTTTGCTTTTCAGTCATGTAAAAAAATTTCCGGCAAACGTACAGGTTTTTTTTATATTACACAAACCCCGCGCCTAAAAAGAAGTATGTGGCTGATTAATATGTATTTATATTGAGGAATGTGGCATCGTCCCATGGGACGATGGTACATTGCCATACATAAAGATATATTATTTCGATTCTTTAAGGTTTTTTATTTCCTTTTGGAGTTCCAGAATTTGCTTTCTGAGTTGGGGAAGTTGTTTGAAAAGGACGTATGATTTTTGATACTCGTGGATATTAAATGACGGTGAACCCTGAACAATGATTCCTTTTTCTTTAATAGTAGTACCGATACCCGACTGAGCCGCTATTTTAACCTCATCTGCTATGGATATATGACCGATAACACCAACCTGACCTGCAATCATACATTTTTTTCCTATTTTTGTTGACCCAGAAATGCCGGTTTGAGCACAGATTACAGTATTTTCTCCGATTTCAACATTGTGGGCAATTTGAATCAGATTGTCGAATTTAACTCCTTTGCGGATAATTGTTGACCCAATTGTTGCCCTGTCAATTGTTGTATTTGCGCCGACTTCAACCTTATCCTCTATAACAACATTTCCAATTTGGGGAACTTTTTTATAACTATCGGCAGATTGCATGGCAAATCCAAAACCATCAGCCCCAATAACAACACCGCTATGAAGAATGCAATCTGATCCGATTACGCAAGCGTGATAAATTTTCACTCCGGCATATAAAATAGTGTTATCACCAATCTGAACATTCTCGCCAATAAAAACCTGAGGATAAATTTTTACGTTGTTGCCAATTTTTACATTTTTTCCGATATAAGCAAAGGCTCCTAAATAAATATTTTCTCCTATTATTGCAGATTCGTCAATAAAAGTCATTTTATCAATACCCTTAGGTTGTGGAAGGGATTGATTGTAAAGTTCAAGCAGCGATGCAAAAGCTTCATAGGCATTTTCTACCCTGATAAGTGTTGCAGCAACAGGTTTTTCTGCTTTAAAATTATTATTAACCAAAACAATAGTTGCTTCAGTAGTATATATAAAATGAGTATATTGAGGATTAGCAAGAAAACATAAAGAGCCGGGTTTTCCTTCTTCAATTTTTGAAACAGTAGTTACAACTGCTTCAGGGTTACCCTCAACGTTTCCTTTTAAAAATGTGGCAATTGCCTTGGCCGTAAATTCCATTTATTTTTATTTGATTCTTTTTGCAAAAATAAACTATTTTTTGATTTTGACAATATGCTTTATAACTCAGATCAATAAGTTTTTTTTCAATGGATTAAGGATTAAGGAGTAGGAAAGAAGTCCGAAGCTGTAAGACCGGAGTCGAAAGCTTCAGTCTTCTGACTTCCGACTTTCCATTTAGCGCAACATCACTGATTTATATTATTCCTGTGCCCAAAGCAATAGAAATGCAGATAAGCATTACCGCAACAATAATCTGAACGACTCTGAGGGTTACCTTCTTCAATAATTTTCTTCCAATCACAGCACCGGTTATAGCAGCCATCGTTGCATATATTAGTAATCCGATATTGTCCTGAAGATTTGCTTCTGAAAACCGGGAAGCATAAACCGATAGTCTTGAAATATCAACAAGGCAGGCAATGAAAACACCTGTTGCAACATAAGCTTCTTTACTTAATCCGCTTTTTATAAGAAACGCACTGCGAATAGCTCCCTGTGTACCTGTCAGCCCGCCGAAAAAACCACTTAATATACCTCCGATAAACAATTTGTCTTTTCCAAATTGAATTTTTTGTACAGATGGGATTATTTCCAGAAATGAAAAAATTAGCAGAATAATTGCTACAATTAGTTTAACCGGAGTTATGTCGAAAATTTCCCCCCCTATCTGATATTGAAAAACAGAAGGCATTACCGTAATCTGAATTAAAAGCCAGGCTCCCAGAAAAGACATTATCAGCGCAGGTATACCAAATTTCAATAAAACGATTTTGTCTGTAAACTTACCAATAAGAACAATTTTAAAAATATTATTTGTAAAATGCACTATTCCGGTCATAGCAATAGCAACATCTACAGGGAAAAAAATTGCAAATACAGGAGCTAAAATTGTACCGAGCCCAAAGCCTGAAAAAAAGGTCAGTACTGACGCAAATAATGCTACGAGGGGTATTATTATAATGTCCATATTTTTTTACAAAATCCCTTTCGGGAAACACAAAAAATATTTTTTCTCCGTCTTGCCAATAACAGAAAGATTAAACATATCAGAAGCTGAAGCAATGTCATTCAATTCGCCGTTGCTGTTGAGTATGTTAATTTTTTCTTCATCCGGATAATAAGCATTATTGGATGCTGATCCGGTACAAACCAGATAAGAAATGGCTTGGTCATCCAATAAGAATTTATTTTTAACAAGATTTTGTATTCTTTCTATTTCTTCAGTTTCAAAGGGCTGTTTCTGTAAGCGTATAGAAAAAAGTTTTCTGTTCAGCAAACCATTACAGAGATATGAAAGTACAAAATCGCTATGACTTGCCCAAACCTTAATAGAGGCAAGAATATCTTCGTCATCAAGCAGAGAAAAAACTTCAAGTAGCGACTCGTTATTTTCATCAGAAAAATTTTTCTTTTCAATTTTTTCGTATAAAAAAACATTTAATGCAGGAGTGCAAAATAAAACTTCTCCTTTTTCGGCAAGTTCGCGCGCCCGTTTTAATATTCCAATCAGCATCTGATCCGCAGCAATGCTTGTTTTATGAAGATATACCTGCCAATACATCAGGCGGCGGGCAATAAGAAATTTCTCAATAGAATAAATGCCTTTTGATTCTACAACAAGACTATCGTTGACAACTTCAAGCATTTTAATAATTCTGTCTGTACTAATTACACCTTCTGATACCCCTGTAAAAAAACTATCACGTTTCAGGTAGTCGAGCCGGTCAACATCCAACTGACTTGAAACAAGCTGGTGTAAAAATTTCTTAGGATGCTTTCCCTGAAAAATTTCAATTGCTGTAGAAAGTTTTCCATCAAATTCTTTGTTCATTTTCTGCATGAAAAGCAGCGAAATAAATTCATGAGAAACATCTGGGCAAAGAGATTTTTCAAGCGTGTGGGAAAAAGGACCGTGACCTATATCATGTAAAAGAATAGCTATAATTGCTGATTCTGCTTCGTATTGTGTAATTTCATGCCCTTTCGACCTCAATACCTCAATGGCTGTTTCCATTAGATACATAGCCCCAAGCGCATGCTGAAAACGCGAATGAATTGCCCCGGGATATACAAGATATGTAAGCCCTAATTGACGAATTCTTCTTAAACGTTGAAAATACCGATGTTCTATCAAGTCGAAAACTAATTCTGATGGAATTTTTATAAATCCATACACAGGATCGTTTACTATTTTTTTCTTTTTTTTTGAATCCATTTGTGAAAATGCGCTTTGTTCATTGCAAAGAAACAAAATTTCAGTAATATTCAAATCATTGAGTGCTATCTTGTATAATATTGAGTCTTTAATAGGAATTATTTATATTTGCCGTTTTAATTAATATAGTTGCAAGTTGAATATTGGATGTTAACTTTACCACTAAGACACTAAGGGCACTAAGATTCACGAAGGGGGACAAGTTGTTGCAGGTTGCAAGTTGCAGGTTGAATATTGGATGTTAACTTTACCACTAAGGTTCACTAAGGTTGAAAAGTTGTTCAGGGTGTAGGGTGTGCCGGATGAATCGCTGACTGAATCTGCCTTCAATGCAAAATGTGGTTGAAGTCAAGATTGTAGTTTGTAGCTATATCAATAAATAAATAAAGAAAACGAATGTCTGATATTCTGAAAAAAAACATTACTTTTTATATCCCTTACCTCCTCTTCTTAGTTGCGGGTCTGAGCATTTTAACTATATTTTCCAAACCGGAAATTCATATTGCAGTAAATCAATTTCATTCTCCTTTTTTTGATCGTTTTTTCTACTACCTAACTTATTTAGGAGATGGAATCGTATCTTTATCCCTGATAGGTTTAATGCTTTTTGTCCGGTTTCGCTATTTTTTTTATATGGCAGTAGGAACTCTTCTTGCGCTTGCTGTTGTTTCATTATTAAAAAATGTAATTTTTGAAGGAGCGTTGCGACCCTACAGTTATTTTAAATGGATTTACCCTTATGGTTTGCATCTGATAGAAGGAGTTGATTACAATGGATTCAACAGTTTCCCGTCCGGCCATACCATGACTGCATTTTGTTCGTTTTTAAGTCTGGTATTTCTTGTAAAAAACAATATTGTAAAATTTTTATTTTTTATTATCGCACTGCTGATTAGCTTTTCAAGAGTATATTTGTCACAACATTTTTTTTTGGATATTGTTTTCGGTTCTTTTATTGCCGTTATTTTTATGACGTTCAGTTATTATCTTTTTAAGAAGCCGCAAAACAGCTGGATGGATAAATCGCTTATTACAATTTTCAAACAAAAATAATTTGCATTGCAATTAAAAGTATTACATATACGTATTCTGATTTTTTTTGGCGGATTGCTGATATTTGTTCCTTTTTGGGGACAAGTACACCTCTTCGACTGGGATGAAATAAATTTTGCTGAATCTGCCCGGGAAATGCTCTTGAGTTCGGATTTTCTCAATGTTCAGATTGATTATAACGTTTTCTGGGAAAAACCCCCGCTATTTATATGGATGCAGGCGCTTTCGATGAAAATTTTCGGAGTCAATGAATTTGCGGCGCGGCTTCCGAATGCTATTTGCGGCGCGTTTACACTGCTTGTTCTTTTCAATTTCGGACGTCATGTATATGGACAAAAATTCGGGCTTCTCTGGGTTCTTGTGTATGTCGGCTCCATACTACCCCTCGTATATTTTAAATCCGGAATTATTGATCCATGGTTCAACCTTTTTATTTTTCTTGGGGTTTATTATTTTATCATTTATCAGGATACGCTTATTTACCGCAGTAAATCGGATAGGATAGACATTGCTCTTTCTGCCTTGTTTCTGGGTTTAGCTGTTCTTACAAAAGGACCGGCAGCCTTACTGATATTCGGTCTTTGCGGTTTTGTGTATCTTATAATTTGCAGGTTCAGAATTAAAATACGAATTCTCGACACATTAATGTTTCTTGCGATTCTTGCATTTGTGGGCGGATTCTGGTTTTTGCTTCAGATTGCAAATGGAAATTATCAGATGGTAATGGATTTTATTGTTTACCAGATACGCCTTTTCAGCACTGAAGATGCAGGTCATGGTGGTTTTCCCGGATATCATTTTGTGATTTTGCTTTTTGGTGTTTTTCCCGCTTCTGTATTTGCATTAAAAGCATTTCGCAGGGCTAAAACAGACAGCCCTTCACAGGTATTTTTTAAAAAGTGGATGATTATTTTATTCTGGACTGTTCTTATTTTATTCAGCATTGTAAAAACAAAAATAGTTCACTACTCTTCATTGTGCTATTTCCCCTTAACATTTCTTGCCGCACACGCAATTTATCGTTATCTGAACGGACAACTTACCTTCTCGCTGTGGCAGCGTATTCTCATAATTTTTATTGCAGGAATTTTTGCAATCGCTACATGCATGCTCCCTTTAATTGATGCTTACAAGCAACAAATCATCGAAGGAAATTATATTAAAGATGCCTTTGCTGTAGCAAATTTGCATTCCGATGTTTCATGGCCTGCGCTGATTTATATTATTCCGCTTCTGTTATTGACTCTTTTGTGCATTTCTTTTTTTATGAAAAAGCCTCTGGTAAAAATTTCTTCAATATTTATCAGTGTTTTTATTTTCACAAATCTGATGCTTTTGTTTATTATTCCACGGGTTGAGCAATACACGCAAAATGCTGCCATTGAATTTTACAAAAAACATAAAGGTAAAGATTGTATAATTCGCACATGGAAATTCAAAAGTTACGCACATCTTTTCTACGCTCAGAAACCAATATATGCCGGCTCGGTTTCAGAAACCATCACAGAAGAAATGCTTATTACTAAGGAGTCACAAAAGCCCGTTTATTTTATCTGCAAAATAACATCAGCAAATGAATTTGAAAAAACATATCCACAGATGAAAAAAATGTATGAGAAAAACGGCTTCGTGTTTTTTGAAAAAAGGTAAATTTTTTTAGTACTATTTAGGAAATTTGATTTGGGGTTGCAGGTTGGAAGTGTTGCAGGTTGTTTGAAGTTGCAGGTTTTACACATTAAAAATAACGTTTATGGGACTTTTCAAAGACAATATTACTGTTGATATTGACGACAATTATCTTTATCTTGTAATAGATAATATCACGTATAATTTTGAACTTAAAAAAATATCCCAGCGCCTGTATAATGCAAATATTTCTGATAAAAAAAAATTTGTCCTTTCTCCATCAAAATATGGAATACATTGGTTTGCGATTGATGAAGATTTATCTATTTCAGCATTACTAAAAATGCAAACAGATATTTAGGAATAAACTCTTTCTTTCACTTTCATTTTCTATAATGCATGTTTTTTATTTTTTTAACAATATTATTTTTATTTGGCTACATCCTTCTTGTTGCGCTCCTGATTTACGGTTGGGCGAAAAATAAAAAATTTATACCATCAAATCAAATTCCAACCACTCGTGTCAGCGTGCTTATTGCTATACGAAATGAAGAAAAAAATATTGGAAATTTGCTACATGATCTCACACAACAGACTTTTCCGAAAAGCTTATCAGAAATAATAATTGTTGATGATCACTCGACAGACAGAAGCCGCGAAATCGTTTTTTCTTTCACACAAAAATATCCGAACATAAAATTATTTTCCTGCTGGGAAACACAAAACGGAAAAAAACAAGCTTTGAAAATTGGCTTACAGCAAGCGAATGGAGTGGTTATTGTTACATGCGATGGCGATTGTCGTATGGGAGAAAAATGGCTGCATTCTATTGTATCGTATTATGAAATTCATAAACCAAAAATGATCATCAATCCTGTTATTTTTGAAGATGAGAAAACATTTTTTCAGAAAATACAATCGCTTGAATTCATGAGCCTGATTGGCGCTACAGCAGGTCTTGCAGGTATTAAGAAGCCCATCATGTGTAATGGAGCTAATCTTGCGTATGAAAGAGAAATAATCTCTGAACAAAATAATTTTTTTAACGACAAACTTGCATCGGGCGATGATGTATTTCTGCTGCACCACATTAAAAAAACAGACAGAAAAAAAATACATTTTTTTAAATCAAAAGAGGCGATTGTTACCACGAAAGCGCAAGCAACCTTTAATGCATTTGTTAATCAAAGATTGCGCTGGGCATCGAAAAGTAAAAATTATACGGATGCTGACAGCCTAATTGTTTCTACGCTTATTTTTTTCAGCAATCTTATTTTCCCTGTTCTGCTAGCAGCATCACTTTTTGATTTTTTCTTTTTATATTTGTTTGCAGGTGCCTTTCTATTAAAATCTTTTATTGATTTTATATTTCTTTATCAAATTTGTGGTTTCTTTGAGAAAAAAAAATTACTGATTTGGTTTTTTCCAGTACAGTTTTTTTATTTTTCATACATCGCAATAATTGGACTTTTGAGCCTTTTCATAAAACCGGAGTGGAAGGGAAGAAAATAATGTGGATATGGCAAATAAAATGAATTAAAAAGCAAAAACATGAAATACATTTTAATTCTAATTCTGCTTGTTCTAAACGTAAATACATATAGTCAGGATAAAAAGTCAAAACTGGTTTCTATTGGAGTTCAATATGAAAAAACAGAAACCCTCAGAAGTTTTAATGTTTTTGCTGTTGATTTTGAAACTTTCAGAAAAAATATGATTGCGCATTTTGGGGCTCCCGCATCAGACACACCGGGCAATATTGTTTGGTCATTTGTAGAAATCCCAAAACTTGGCAAAAATGTTAAAGTTGAGTAAAAAGACGGTATATGGGATCGAAGCAAAAAGGGTCTTACCACTTATACTCCTTTTAAAACATAGGACGAACGGGAAAACTATCTGGGTCGCCTCACAAAAGATCAAAACAGGGGCATTGAAATCATGTTTTATCACAAAGAAAAAAATTGCATCAATGATAAATTTCGCGAAAACCTGATTATTGAAATTCTTGAACAAATTGCACAGAAATCGAAGAACAGTAAATGAAAATTTTCAAATTCATATTCAGAAAAAAACAATTCAGTAGCGAGTCGCTGTATTATCTTTCATGGCTTCGTTTCAAGAAAGATAAAATGGCTATGGCGGCTTTGTTTTTCATTCTCCTGAGTTGTTTTATTGCTGTTTTCGGATATTTATTCACTCCCGATTCCACGCCCAATTCTAATGATCAGCATCTGGAACTTGCTACAAAAAATCCGGGATTCTCAACACAAATGCTTTTGATTACAAAAAATCAGAAGACAGAAAATGTAAACTTTTTTTCAAAAATTTTATTTGGCGAAGAAAACAAATACAACGCTGTTCCTTTAAATAAATACCGGTTTGACAAAGATCAATTAGTTTATTCGGTTTACAATGAAGAAAAAGATTCTGCTTTAGAAAAAACCATAAACATTGCTGATGTTGTTTTTCCATTAGCCTATAATTCTGAAATAATTACAAATGAAAAAGACGAAATTACTTTTACAGATATAGATGGTAAAACACAAACACAAAGCATTGCAGCACTTCAGGAAATAATAAAAGAAAAACACATTTCAGGGAAAACTTTTTTTCTAGGCACAGATGTTTTTGGAAGAGACATGCTAAGCCGACTGATAATAGGGACGCGGGTTTCGCTTTCTGTGGGTTTTATTTCTGTTTTCATTTCTTTGATTATTGGCATTACCCTTGGTCTCATTGCTGGCTATTACAGAGGCTGGGTTGATGAATTGATAATGTGGTTTATTAATGTCATCTGGTCAATACCAACGCTGCTTTTGGTTATTGCAATAACTTTGGTTCTTGGTCGTGGTTTCTGGCAGATATTTATTGCCGTGGGTTTAACAATGTGGGTAGAAGTAGCGCGTGTGGTGCGTGGACAAGTTCTTAGCATCCGTGAAAAAGAATATGTGGAAGCCGCCCGTGCGTTGGGCTATCGGACACATCGTATTTTGTTCCGCCATATTTTACCCAATGTGATGAGCCCAGTAATAATCATTTCTGCAGCTAATTTTGCATCTGCCATTCTTATTGAAGCCGGACTCAGCTTTCTCGGAGTTGGCGTTGCGCCCCCTGTGCCAACCTGGGGAACCATGATTAAAGACCACTATGGCTACATAATAATGGATAAGGCATACTTGGCCATCTTGCCCGGACTTGCAATTATGCTCATGGTGCTTGCATTTACAATTGTGGGCGATGGCATGCGGGAGGCATTGGATACAAAAGCTGTGAAGAAATAGAGAAAGTTTTCAGAGTGAACTAAATTTTCAAATCTTCAAATTGATTCATTTTCAAATTGACACATTTTCACATTAGCGTATTGGCACATTAGCACATTTTCAACTTATCCCAAAGCTTCCATAATCTCATCGGTCATTTCCATGTTGTGGTAAACATTCTGCACATCATCATCCTCTTCAAGATCATCTATCAGGTGCATCACTCTTTTTGCAACATCAACATCTACTTTTTTATAATCATTAGGAATTCTTCGTAGTTCCGCATTTTCTGGTTCAATATTCAATGCTTCGAGTTTTTTCTGCATTGCGCCGAAATCAACTAATTTTGTTGTAACAATAATTTCATCTTCTGTTATCTCTATATCATCAGCTCCACCATCTATTAATTCCAACTCCAGTTCTTCAAAATTTAATGTTCCTTTTGGAATCGTGAAAACACCTTTACGATCAAAAATAAAACTCAGACAACCATTCGTTCCTAAATTTCCTCCTCGTTTTGAGAAGTACATTTTAATATTGCTTACAATTCGGTTGTTATTATCTGTAAGTCCTTCGACAAAAATGGCAACACCTCCAACGCCATATCCTTCAAAAGTTACTTCCTGAAGACTTGCTCCATCAGTGCTGGCTTTTGATATCGCTCTTTGAACTGTATCTTTGGGCATATTCGCACCTTTTGCATTTTGTATGGCAAGTTTCAGGCGGGCGTTTGTACTTTCATTGGCGCCGCCTTCTTTTACAGCAACCGTAATTTCTTTGACAATACGTGAGAAAACCTTTGAGCGCTTCGAATCCGCTGCTCCTTTTTGCCTTTTTATTTTACTCCATTTATTGTGTCCTGACATACTAATTAAGTTTTGATATTTTGTGGTAAAATTACGAATTGAAATTTAAAAAAAAAGTCATTATTGATTTTTCCTTAATAATTACGAAACTTGTTTAACGATTGAATCTATTGTTTCGTTTAGATTGAAATGGTCAAATACATGGCTTGACAGTCGTATCTCTCTAATTTATTTGTTATTTTTTTTATTTAAGAAAAAGAATTATTTTTGATTATTAAATTATTAATCTTAATTATGGAACATATTTTAATTGATGTAACCTCAAAAAAAGAAAGCATATTTTTAAGACAACTTGCAAAAAGAATGGGCTATAAATCAAGAATTCTTAAAATAGACGAACTTGAAGATATTGCTATTGGTAAAGCCATTAAAGAAGGTCGCAAAAATGAATATGTTGACCGTGAAACAGTAATGAATGCTTTACGTAATTGATAATAAAATTTGAAAAGACATTTTTATAAGACATTGATTTTATCAATGACAAACGATTGAAAAAAAATGTTGAAGAGATTATAATAAATCTTGAAAATGCAAATAGTCTAACTGAAATTTCAAATCTTAAAAAACTGAAAGGTTACAAATATTCTTTTAGGATTAAAAGTTGGGAACTTTAGAATGGGTTTAATTATGAAAATAGTATAATAATCCTTGTTCGCCTTCTTAACAGGAAAGATATTTATCGTTATTTCCCATAATAATTGTGAAATAAAACTATAACAATTAACAAAAGCAAATTATAGTCATATCAAAAGATTTCTATATTGAACTAATCGTTATAAACCAAATAAATTATGGAAAACAAAAAATTTACCAAAGCTTCAAAAGAAGAATGTATTAATGAAATCAGAGAAACCATAAGCATTGATAAATTCAAACAATCATTTTTAGATTGTCTGAGATACCAGATGGGCTGCACACTTTTATCAGCTACAAAAAATGATTTATACATTGCTCTTTCAATGATGGTTCGCGAAATAATTTTCAGACAGGATTATTGTTCTTTGGAAAATTATTGTGAGGGAGATAAAAAAGTTGTAGCCTATTTATCTGCAGAATTTTTACCCGGTCCGCATCTTTCCAATAACCTTTTAAATTTAAAAATAACAGAACAGGTTCGTGAAGCTTTAAGCTCTATGGCGATTGACCTCGACGACCTTATTAAGCAGGAAGAAGAACCCGGGCTGGGAAACGGAGGTCTGGGGCGTCTTGCGTCGTGTTATCTTGACTCATTAGCTAATCTTCAGATTCCATCTGTTGGTTATGGTATTCGTTATGAGTTTGGTATATTTGATCAGAAAATACACAACGGTTGGCAGATTGAAATTACCGACAAATGGCTAAAAAACGGAAACCCTTGGGAAATCAACCGACCTGATTTAACCTATGAAGTTAAGTTTGGTGGTCATACCGAGTCGTGGGTAGACGAAAAAGGAAAATACAGAGTAAAATGGATTCCTGAAAAAATGGTAAAGGGAGTAGCCTACGACACGCCTATACTCGGGTACAATGTTAAAAGCGCAAATCCGCTTCGTTTATGGAAAGCAGAGGCAATTGAGTCTTTTGATTTTTCTGCTTTTAATCATGGCGATTATTACAAGGCTGTTCAGGATAAAATGTATTCTGAAAATATTACCAAAGTGCTTTACCCAAACGACGAAATGCTTTCAGGTAAAAGATTACGGCTTGAGCAACAATTTTTCTTTGTAACTTGTTCGTTGCAGGATATGATTCGCGCACACGTACTTGTTGGGAGAGACTTGAAAGATTTTCATAAAAAATGGGCAATTCAGCTAAATGACACACATCCGGCCATTGCTGTTGCAGAACTTATGCGCTTACTGGTTGACGAACATCAGCTCGATTGGAACACGGCATGGAGTGTAACAACAAAAACTTTTGCTTACACCAATCACACTTTACTGCCCGAAGCACTTGAAAAATGGTCGCTTCCTTTGTTTGGATCTTTACTGCCACGCCATCTTGAAATAATTATGGAAATTAATTCCTGCTTTCTTGAAATCGTTCATAAAGCATTTCCGGGCGATATGGAAAAGCTGTCCCGCCTCTCTATTATTGACGAAACAGGATCGCGTTACGTTAGAATGGCAAACCTTGCTACTGTTGGAAGCTCAAGAGTTAACGGCGTTGCTGAACTCCATTCGGAACTATTAAAACAAACCGTATTAAAAGATTTTGCCGACCTCTGGCCTGAAAAATTCTGCAATGTTACCAACGGCGTTACACCCCGCAGATTTATTGGTGTTGGCAATCCCATGCTTACAAAGCTGATTAATGAAAAAGTTGGTGGTGAGTGGTTAGATAATCTATATGATTTAAAAAAATTAGAAAAATTTATTGATGATAAATATTTCCTGAAAGAGTGGAGAAACATTAAGTTATCAGTGAAGAAGCGACTTGCTATTCTTATAAAAGAAAGAACAGGGATAGAAATAAACCCTGAATCTCTTTTTGATGTTCAGGTAAAAAGAATTCACGAGTACAAACGCCAGCATCTGAACGTACTCCATATCCTTACATTATACCTGCGCATTAAACAAAACCCAAAAATTAATTTACCTGCACGTACCTTTATTTTTGGTGGAAAAGCAGCACCTGGTTATTATTTGGCAAAACTTATTATCAAGCTCATTAATTCAGTTGCGGATTTAGTTAACAACGATTCGGATGTAAACGGAAGAATTAAAGTCGTATTTTTCCCTGATTTCAATGTTACAAACGCACAAAATATTTATCCTGCTGCCGACCTGTCAGAACAAATTTCTACTGCCGGAAAAGAAGCTTCAGGAACCGGAAATATGAAATTCACTTTAAACGGAGCACTTACAATAGGAACTTTAGACGGAGCTAATGTTGAAATACGCGAAGAAGTGGGAGAAGAAAACTTTTTTCTCTTTGGACTCAACGCTGCCGAAGTAGAAGAATTAAAAAGAAATGGGTATCATTCCTATTCGTATTACGAACAAAATTCGGAACTAAAAGCTGTGATTGATTTTATACGCTCCGGCACTCTGTCTCCTGGCGACACAAACCTGTTTAATTCTTTAACAGATAATTTACTTTACCACGATCCTTACCTTGTTTTTGCAGATTACGCTTCATATATTAGAAGTCAGGACGAAGTCAGCAAGCTGTGGGAAAACAAAGACGAGTGGACAAAAAAATCTATAATAAATACAGCGCGTGTAGGGAAATTTTCTTCCGACAGGTCAATCAAAGATTATTGCGATTTAATCTGGCATGTGTAAGTTTTTATAAAACAAAAAGCAATCAAATTGATTGCTTTTTGTTTTATTACTTTTTCCAGAAGCTTGGAGAGAAAAGAATTAAAACAGTAAAAAGCTCCAGACGACCAATAAGCATAAGGAATGCGAGAATCCATTTTCCTGAATCAGGAACACTGGCATAATTCAGAACCGGACCAACAGTACCAAATCCAGGACCCACATTTCCCAGACAAGACATTGACCCTCCAATAGCCGACATAAAATCAAGACCAATAATATTCAAAGCCAATGATCCCACAACAAAAGCTATAAGATAAATCAAGAAAAATGCGAGAACATTAAATAAAATATCTTTAGAAACAGATATTTTGTTTAATTTAACATGATGTATCATATTTGGATGCACCATTCTTTTTAACTCAATGCGTGTTGTTTTGAATAATAAAACCTGCCTGACAACCTTAACCCCTCCACCTGTTGAACCAGCGCATCCTCCTATAAAAAACAAAATCATTAAAATTATCATTAATACAAAAGGCCATTGCAAATAATCATCTGTAGCAAAACCCGTAGTAGTAATTAATGATACTACCTGAAATAAAGAAGTTCTGAAAGACCCTTCCAAATCTCCACGCACAAAAAATAAAACAACCCAAATAATTACTGTTGCAATAATAATAGTAAGAAGATAAGAGCGCCATTCTTCATTTTTAAATATCACTTTAAATTTTCCTTTCAGCATAAAATAATGCAGCGTAAAATTTACGCCTGCAAGGAACATAAAAACAATAATAATATATTGATTGAAGGATGTAAAAGAAGCTATACTGTCATTTTTGGTAGAAAATCCTCCTGTCGCCATTGTTGTAAAAGCATGACACAAAGAATCAAAAAAATCAAGTTTACCAACCATAAGTAAAATGGTTAATGCAGCAGTAAGTATAACATAAATTATCCATAGCCTTCTGGCTGTTCCATGAATTCGCGGGTGTAATTTATCAGCAACAGGACCGGGAACTTCGGCTACGAAAAGCTGCATTCCTCCAATTCCCAGAAATGGTAAAATCGCTAAAGAAAAAACAATGATTCCCATTCCTCCAATCCATTGTGTGACGCTTCTCCAGAAAAGCAAGCCTTTTGGCAGAGCTTCAATGTCTGTTAGAATGCTGGCTCCTGTTGTTGTAAAACCCGACATGGTTTCAAAATAAGCATCTGTAAATGATGGAATGCTGCCATGAAGAAAAAAAGGAAAAGCACCGTACAGAGAGATTAAAACCCATGCAAAGGCTACGATAATATATCCTTCTCTTCTTCCCATTGTGGGGACTTCTTCCTTTGTTGTTGAAAAAAATAAAATAAGTCCGAAGCCTGAGGTTATAAGACAAGAAATTAATATTGGAAGCCAATCGTCTTGTTGATAGTAAACAGAAAAAATAATTGAAAAAGACATAAAAATGCCCTCAATTACTAAGAGAGTTCCTAATAATCGAATTATGATATTCCAGTTAATTTTTGACCAGACAGACATTTGTCAATTATTTTGAAAAGATTTTTTCAACTTTTTTAATTACGCTCGGAATAGCAAAAACGACCAATTTATCTCCTTCGTGAATAACTAAATTTCCTAAAGCAATAAAACTTTCCTGACCTCTTACTATACCTCCGATTATTGCTCCGGCAGGAAATTCCATATCTTTAATTTGTTTTCCTGCCATCCATGCATCAGATTTCACTATAAATTCTAAAACTTCAGCGTCAACACCATGTAGACATTTTATGGAAGCCACATTAGCGCGCAAGGTAAACCTTGAGATATAGCTTGCTGCTATTAATTTTTTATTTATGATGGTATCAATTCCCATACGCTGACTCACATCTATGTAATCAATGTTTTCAACAAGTGCGATGGTTCTTTTTATTCCGTATTTTTTTGCAAGCAGACAACTCAGAATGTTTGTTTCAGATTGTTCTGTAACCGCGACAAATGCATCGGTCTGTTTAATACCTTCTTCTTCCAGCAGATTTAGGTTGCGAATGTCTCCATGAATAATCATTGTATTTGTTAATATGGCAGCAAGTTTATTGCATCGTTCTAAACTATTATCTATAAGCTTTACAGCCATTTCCTTTTCTATTAACAAAGCTGTTAACTTTCCGATTCTTCCTCCCCCTGCAATCATCACGGTGTTAATGTGTAAATCATCTTTCCCTCCCAGACGTAACATTTCATTAATTCCTTCTGGTTTTGTAATAATATACGTCATATCATTTTCCAGAAACTGATCATTCCCTCGTGGAATAATAGTTTTACTGTCGCGATGAATAGCAATAGCTCTGAAATCAAGATGTTCATTTTCTGCAGCTATATTGTCGAGCGTTTTATTTAAGATCAACGCTTTTGAATCAAGTTTTAACAAAAACAAACTGAGCAATCCTTCTGAAAAATCGAATATTTCGGTAGCAGCAGGATTTCTTAACAGCTTTCCGATTTCTTTTGCAGCAAGGCTTTCCGGCGAAACAATGGCATCAATTCCCAGCGCTTTAAATATTTGTTTGTTATGGGGTGTTAAATATTCGGGATTTGTAATTCTTGCAATGCAGCGTTTGGCTCCAAGCTTTTTCGCTAATACCGATGTAACAATATTAATGCGTTCATCGTGTAAAACACTAATCATTAAATCTGCTTTTTTAACTTTTGCCTGTTCAAGAACCTCAATGGAAGTTGAATCTCCGGTTATTGCAAGAGCCTCGCTCTGTGATTCCACCATTTTTATTAATTCCTGATCGGGATCAACAATTGTAATGTTGTGATCATTGTTTGAAAGCATCTTTGCCAAATGAAAACCTACTTCTCCGTCGCCGGCTATTATTATGTTCATTCTTTAGTTTTTATGTTACCTAAATAAATTAGGAATTAGGAATTACGAATTGTGGAACGTTGGTTATTTACTCATGTTATGCAAAATATTTTTTCAACATTATTTTCCATCATTAGCGTAACATCAATAATTTATACTTCTTCTGTAACTTTATAAATAACTTTTCGTTCCTTCAAATAATCTAACACAAAGTTAAAACAATCTGATATTTTTCCTACTGATTCGGGGGGAAATACTCCTTTCTCTGTAAAAAGCCCCCGAAGAATCAGCTCTGCACCAGCCGTGCCTGTAAAGCCTGTTGTGCGAGACATTGAAGAAATTTTATCTCCCGGGTCGTATTCGTCATAAAGATCATAGGTAATTTTCTTTTCCTTTCCTTTTTCCTCGCCTGTAACAATTACGCGCATAATAGTAAATTCGGCTTCCTCATCGCCTAATTTCCATTTGTCGAACAACAATTTTGTTGTAAAATCAAAAGGCGAAACTTCGGTGTTGTTTATTTTAACGGGAGTATGGCTGAAAAATCCACTTTCCTGAAATGCTCTGATTAATGAGATATGACCGGGATAGCGAAGCGTTTTTTCTTTCATATTCGGAATTTCGGAAAGCGTGTAAATCAAGGAGCGAAGACCGTCTGTGTTGAAAGCCTCAAGTGTGCCGACTTCTTTAAAATTAATAAACTCAGAATCACTCATTGCAGGGCGAGTAATGATATGTCCGTTTTCAACATAACGTGCCGGTCGCGTGTATTCTTCAATTACATCAACAGGAGAGAAAGGCGCTTTGTACTGAAACGGCAATACTCTTGCCTTAGGGAGACCGCCTACCATATATTCAAAATCAGTAATTTTCATTTGTGCATAATGATACCCTGCAATGAGATTCGGCATGCCGGGTGCTACTCCCATGTCGGCTATTCCTATAACTTTATTCTTCTTTGCCAACTCATTCAGTTGTAAAATATCTTCCGGCAGAAAAGAAATATCTACAAAATTTTTTCCACAGGAAATTATGGTTTTCAATGTCTCAAAGCCCATAAATCCTGGTACGGCAGAAACAACAAGGTCAAAGTCTGCTACAAGCCGGGCAAGCTTTTCTGTGTCTTTAAGATTTTGCTGAATGGTTATAATTTTTCCATCGCGGGAAGCCTTTGCCAATGCTTCGGTATTAATATCTGCAGAAGTTACTTCGTGCTTTTTACTCAGATCGAAAGCCATAGCACGACCAACCATTCCTGCTCCTAAAACTATTATTTTGCTCATAAAATATTTTTATTAATCCTGCAAAAGTATAAAAAAAACAAAGGTTTTTTTTATACTTTTTATTTGAAAATTAATTCAACGATGCGCTTTGAAAATAAAACAGCGTTCCTTTCCGGCATAACAAGACAACAGGGTTGAAGATGTGTATTTTCGCTATAAAGGACAGATGGATCGTTGTGGAAGAAAAATATAATATTTACTCGTTAACGTTATGTTATGCAAAATCATTTTTTTAAACAATCCACAGTCTTCAGCCTACAGTCTTTCTTAATGCCGACTATTCTGTATGCCTACTTTCTACATTATAACTTCTTCCAGGATTTGCAAAACATTCGTTAAGATATTTTCTTTTCCCCCCTCAGTTTTTTAATTTCTTTTTCAAAAGCATCTTTATTTCCATAGGCGGGGTGCTTAACAGGATAATAGGGAATTCCTGATAAATTCAGCGTTTTCTGTGCAGAATTGCCAACAGCAATAATGTTTTTAATTTTAAAAAGTTTGATAAGCTCTACCATGAATTTTTGTCCTTCTTTAAGCTCTTTATTTGAGGGCTGTCTGTTTGGTTTGTTGTTTTTCTTATCATAAGTATAGAAAGGGTATGAATTCCAAAGCAGGGGGCAGAAATTATATTTCTCTAGAATTTCCCACACAATTGTAGCCGTAGATTCAGTTTGCAGTTTAACATTGCGCTCCTCAAGCAAATCCCAGATGTCTTCTGAATAACCAAAAAGATCGAATCTGTTAGAACGGGAAATAATTCTTTCAGATGTAAACGGTACGCCGGTTAGCTTGCACCCTTTGTATCCGGGCGCTTCTCCGAGAAGCATTGTTTTGGGCTTGCGCTGCTTCATCTGTGTGAGGTAGAGCAACAAATTCAGCTTTGTTGTAAAAAAACCTGGAAAATTTTCTTCTGAGTATTGATTGAATGCCTGTCTTCCGACTTTTTGCTGCGCCAAAGACTCAACAAAGTCCATTAGTTTGTTTTTCATTGCTTGGGTTTGATGTTTTATATACAAACTTAATAAAAAGAGGTGATACTATCAAATTTATTCTATGGTAATTTCAAAAATTTCACCTTTTAAATCGCTTTTCAGAAATGGAATATTGTCTTGTTGATAGGGAGAACCCGGCCACCATTTTGTATTATGGTATTCCTGTGAAATAATAAGCAGCATCTGATTGTTAGGAATAGAAGTAACCGTACTGTTCATGTAGCCGGCAACACGAAGTTTGTTTTTTTCAGGACCTATACGCCATATAATTTCATCGGGTTTCCATTCTATCTGAAAATAGTAATAGTCCCTACCAAAAAGCTCATCGTCGTTTTCCATTGATTTTTCTGTAACAGCCCTGTATTTCTTTTCCCATCTGTGCATAGAAAAAATCTGATTCTTGTATACAATATCATTGCATCCCCATCCATAATTTTTTGGTTCAGGGCAGGCCATATCCCAGTTTGTACAGGCAACTGCAATTTTATCATCGTAGGGCAAGGTTTCATCGGGTTGCGGTATATTCCAGCTTGCAATGCTGCTTGCATCATCTCCGGGCAATTGATACATGGGTGGGTATTGATACGAAGGACAATAAGGAACCGTTTTCAAAATTTCAAAATCTATTTCAGAGTAATTGGTATAGGGAATGCGCTTGTCTTCATACCCTCCCCAATAGGTTGCCATGTAACCTTCCCTGTTGCAATTACGGCGCATATTCCACAACCCGCCATCTGCGCTGCCTTGCGCGATAAGCCATATAGCATTTGTTATTCCACACCATACATTATTTTTGTTCAACAGCTCTGTAAGCTTTGCTTTTACAGTATATTTTCCGAATGAAAAACCATGGCGTGAAATTACTCCTACATTTTGTTTTTGCCATTTTCCAAATTCAGATTTAGGATTATGAATAATAATTTTTTTATTCTCTTGATCTGAGATTACCGTTTCACAGGGTCTGTCTGATGTAGCAGGAATAACCCCTATCAGCTCTTCTTTTTTATAAAACGCATTGTTCCAGTTATAATCCATTTTTGAGAATTTTCCATTAATTACATCTTCAATCACAGGTACATTAAAAAATCGTGTAGAAGAATCAACATAATGAATAAATTGTTCGAAAGCTGCCTGTTTAAGCAGGTGTTCGTCTTCGCCACAAGCATTTGAATAAAATTCTTTACTGTAATCTGATTTCAAAAAATATGGGTTGATATAAATTCCGCTTCCTAAATCAGGTTTGGCAACAACATTCAGCATTTCATCCGACTTCCACACAACGGTATTAGCAAGCCTTGCACCATCGTCAAACAAAAAATAAAGGTATGGATTCACATAATTACCTCCTCTTTTCTTACGCACATCACGGATGCATTCTGGAATATCTTCAAGAGTTGATTTTGTTGTAACAACCAAAAGAAACGAATAATTTCCTGTGCGGGGATTTCGCTTCCAACGTTCGTTCCTGTCTTCATGAAAGAACTGCTTTTCATCGCGTGGATTGCCCTGAATGCAGAAAGAGCCCGAAACATCATGAAAATTACTATTCGGTTCAAGCATTTCCGTTTCAGCAAAAGTATTGCCACTTGCTTCCCACGAACCATAAAAATTTTCTTCGCTCAATGGGTCTGTTTCAGGAAATTTATAACTCTCATTCTGATAGTATATCTTATAATGAAAAGATTGTTTTACTCCCGAAGTATTACGTATCTGAAAATGAAAAGTAAATTTCCCTTCCTTTGTTTGAAAAAAAGAAGGTATGCGAAACCCTTGCAAATAGGCGTCTTTGTAATCAAGTTGAATAGTCTTTCCTGAATCTGCTTTGAAAAGATCCTGATTTGAAATGGGCAAAAAGCCCCGTAAATCAAAAGCACTGCATGATTTTACTACACTTTTTTCTTTATTATTACACGAAAAAAAAAGAAAAAAAGAAAGTGAGACAAATAGAAAAATATGTGTTTTCAATAGAATTTTAACTTAGGTTATGTATAGTGTTTTTATATTAATCAGTCTGCAGTCTACAGTCTGCAGTCTGTCTGACTGCCGACTGCCGACTCTCTGACTGCCGACTGCCGACTATTTTGACTTCCTACTTCCTCAACAATTTGCGCAACAAAATTTTTCAATTCGTTTTGAACTCAAATTTAATTTTAGAAAATTCTTCGTTCGCTTCAATAATTTTCTTTTTCAGACCATTTTTAAATTCTGCTACTTTTTTTGCCATTTCTTCATCTCCTGTAGCAATAATTTGCGCTGCAAGAATCGCTGCATTTTGCGCAGCATCAAGTCCTACTGTTGCAACAGGAATTCCGGGAGGCATTTGTAATATTGACAACACAGAATCCCATCCATCCAAAGAAATAGAAGAACGACAGGGAACACCAATAACAGGAAGACTTGTGAAAGCAGAAACAACACCGGGCAGATGCGCCGCGCCACCAGCTCCGGCAATTATTACCTTAATCCCTCTTTTCTGAGCCCCCGAAGCAAATTCTTCTACTTTTTCAGGTGTTCTGTGCGCAGAAAGAGCATTTACCTCAAACGGTATTTGAAAATCATTAAGTTGTTTTGCTGCTTTTTCCATTACAGGCCAGTCAGATGTGCTGCCCATTATTATACTTACTTTTGGATTCATAAGGTATGTTATATAAAATTAATTTATTAAATTGTGTAATGCAAAATGTTTTTCATCAATACTTCCGAAGTCGGAAGTCCGAAGCTATAAGCTGTTTTGCTCTTACATTTAAATTTCATTGCTTAGTTGTATTATTTCACATTCAGTCTACAGTCTACAGTCTACAGTCTACAGTCTACAGTCTACAGTCCTCAGTCCTCAGTCCTCAGTCCTCAGTCCTCAGTCCTCAGTCTACCTTACTGCCGACTCTTTCGACTGCCGACTGCTGACTATTTTGATTGCCGACTTTACTCTTGTTTCCGTCATAAACTTCATTTTACCCTATTTGCATAACACCAGTTATTTAGTGTCAGCAAGAAAACTCAAGTGATTGATAAGAAAAGTTCAATTTCAAGGCTTTCGAAGCCTGAAAAAGCGGAGTTTACTGATGTAAATGAGCATTTTTCAGGCAAGAGTAACGCAGAAAGTAGACTTTTCTTGCAAGCACTATTTAGATTTTCGGAAATTACAATTATAATTCGTTTAAACAAAAAAACACAAAGAATAATTATACAATTATAAAAAAAAATAAATAATGCAATGTAATTTTTTTATCTTCGCAAAGTGCTGGAAAATTTTGCCTCTAAATTATTTATTTAAATGAAAAAAATTAAGGTTTTAGATAAAGAGTTTGTAGTTTCTATACCATCAGAAGAAATTCAGAAAGCCATTGCGAAAATGGCAAAAACAATGAACAAGGATTTAAAAGGTAAAGATCCTCTTTTTATCGTGATATTAAATGGAGCATTTGTGTTTGCTTCCGACTTACTAAAAAACATAAATATAAATTGTCAGGTATCATTCCTGAAAATGGCCTCCTATCATGGTACTACATCAACAGGAAAAATCCGTGATCTTATAGGAATTGATGAAGACCTGAAAGGAAAGACGCTTGTTGTTGTTGAAGATATTGTAGATACGGGTCTGACGCTTGAACATGTTTTAAAAATATTAAAAGCGCATAAACCTGCTGAGATTAAAATTGCGACCTTTCTTTTCAAACCAGATGCGTATAAAAAGAAAATTAAAATTGACTATATCGGGATGGAAATTCCGAATGAGTTTATTATCGGTTATGGCTTAGATTACAATGGCTATGCGCGGAATCTTAAAGATATTTATGTGCTTGCAGAATAAAATACAATGAAAAATTGTCTTTTCTTATTGATTTTTTCTTTAATAAACGGAGTATCATTTAATAGTTTTTCACAGAACAATTTTTTACAATTTACGGGTAAAATAACTGAAGGGATTAAAGGAATAGCAGGGGTTCAAATAATTGTAAAAGGAGAGAAAATGAAACGACCCAAAAAAGTGTTTTCATTCGGCGACGGAACATTTAACCTGCAATTACAACTGAATGATGATTATCTAATAAGCTATGTTAAAAAAAAATATCATAAAAAAATGGTGGAAATTTCGACAAAAGTAGAAGGAAAGCTGCAAGACGAAGATTTCGAACCGTATAAATTTAATATAGCACTTGTAAAAATTTCAGATACGCTTAATTACAACCCCGAAAAACCAGTTGCAAAAATACGATATTGTACAAAAGAAGAAATGTTCGATTACGATAAAGAATACAAAAATATTATAAATTAAACACAAAATAAATATGTTGAATATAGTAATTTTTGGACCTCCAGGAGCAGGAAAAGGCGCGCAGTCGCAGCACATTATTGATAAATATAAATTGGTACATTTATCAACCGGAGATATTTTACGATCACAGATTGCCATTGGAACACCGCTTGGATTACAGGCCAAAAAGCTCATGGATAAAGGGGAGCTAGTACCCGACGATATTGTTATTGGAATGATTCGTTATAAAATTGAAAATGCGCAGAACCCAAATGGTTTTATTTTTGATGGCTACCCTCGCACAGTAGCGCAGGCAAAAGCTTTGGACGAAGTCCTATCTGAAAATAAAACCGCTATTAACGGCGTCATTTCATTAGAAGTACAGTACAACGAGCTTGTGAAACGTATTCTCGGCAGAGGTAAAGATTCAGGTCGTTCTGATGATCAGGATATAAAAATTATTGAAAACAGAATATTGGTTTACAATGATAAAACTGCGCCTCTGATAGAATACTATAAAAAACAAAACAAATATCATTCAATTAACGGAATGGGTACCATTGATGATATTTTCAAAAGAATTTCATCTGTAATGGATAAGTTTTAAAAAAAGTCATACAACCGGAAAAAGGCGGCTGAATTCAGAAGCTGCCTTTTTTATTTAACCTTTTCTATTCATAAATTTTCAAAAAAATTTTGAATGTGCAGAGGCTGGTGCGTTAGCAGAAAAGGTTACGCTGAACGGAGTCGAAGCGTAAGTGTTTATAAGAAATTGTTAAAAAGAAATTTATCAATTTCCATGTATTATTCAAATTAAAAAGAATATTTTGGAGTCAAATTTTGTAGATTATGTAAAAATTTTTTTCCGTTCCGGTAAGGGCGGAGCAGGCTCTGTGCATTTCCTCAGAGATAAGCATACAAGCAAGGGTGGTCCGGACGGAGGAGACGGTGGACGTGGAGGACATATCATCCTTAAAGGCAATGAGCAACTCTGGACATTGTTACATCTAAAATACAGAAAACATATTTATGCCGGAGACGGTGTAAATGGCTCCAGCGCAAATAAAACCGGAGCTTTTGGCGAAGATATTATTGTTGAAGTACCTCTCGGAACTATTGCCAGGCATCCTGAAAACAATGAACTGTTACTTGAAATTACAGCGCATACCGAAGAAAAAATTTTATTCGCGGGAGGAAGAGGAGGTATGGGAAACGAGTTCTTTAAATCAGCTACAAAGCAAACACCTAAATTTGCACAACCCGGAGAACCCGGAATAGAAGACTGGGTGGTTCTTGAGCTGAAATTGCTCGCGGATGTTGGTCTCGTGGGTTTTCCTAATGCAGGAAAATCTACACTGCTCTCCGTCGTTTCTGCAGCGAAACCTGAAATTGCAAATTATCCTTTTACAACGCTTGTTCCAAATTTGGGAATTGTCAAATACCGCGATTCTCGTTCTTTTGTAATGGCAGATATTCCCGGAATAATTGAAGGAGCTCATGAGGGAAAAGGGCTTGGACTAAGGTTTCTAAGGCATATTGAAAGAAATTCCCTGCTTCTGTTTTTAGTCCCATGCGACAGTAATAATATCACTAAAGAATATGAAATTCTGCTCAGCGAACTGGAACAATTCAACCCTGAATTATTAGACAAACAAAGAATTCTAGCAATTTCAAAATGCGATATGATTGATGAGGAATTAACAAAAGAAATTGCAGCAAGCTTGCCAAAAAATATTCTTCATGTTTTTATATCATCGCACACACAATCAGGACTCATGCAATTAAAAGATATTATTTGGAAAGAACTGAATAAATAAATTCCTGTTTTGTGATTAATTCCTGATTGGTACAAACACGAATAAACAAAAACGTCCATCATGCAAAAGCAGACGGACGTTTTTGTTTTAGAGAATAAATTTACCTGACTTATACTAAATCGTATTTTTTCATTACTTCAGGACTTGGATTTCCTTCTTTATCCCATTCTCTTATTGCGTAATATTTTTCAAGAATTGATTTGAAATATTCACGACTCAATTTCTGTCCTTTCATGAAACCTCCCTGCGATACTTCGTTGTAAAATCTACCAGGAAGCATATCATCAGAACCTTTTCTCCCATTACGATGATTGTACATTCTGGAAAGATTATTAATTTTTGTCCCTATTATTTGCAAATCGTTTCCTGTATAAGCTAAACCTGTTGCTGCATTGAGCATCTCTGCCAGTTTATCCAAACTCATAGGTAGAAAATCGCAAACAACTAAGCTGTTTCTTACATTGACTGTGTCAATTCCGTCTGCTACGGCAGCTGGTATGTCTTCAATTTTAAAATCAGGACCATTTTCTGATTCTGCAATCCAGAGGCGTGTATGACTTGCAAAATCTGCAACAGCCATTGCAACGCCCATTGTGAGCGAGCCTAATGGATTGATTCCTGAAAGCTCCATCCCAAAGATGTTAATGGCAATATCTTCGCTGCCTTTACCAATTTTTTGCGCAGCAATTTTTGTTCCGTCTGCAAACAGGTTTCCAATGCCTTCGCGGTAAACCATTTTTTTCACGAGTTCACGCTGTGCTTCTGCATTTCCCCATGTTAATTTCAAACCGTCCCAGTTATCAACAAGCCCTTTTTCATAGCACTCCATTGCGAAACCCACAACACTTCCCGCACTGATGGTGTCAAGTCCAAGATCATTGCAAATTTCATTAACATGCGCAATGTCTTTTATGCTTGCTACCTCGCAATTAGAGCCAAAAAGCGCAGCGGTTTCGTATTCGGGTCCTTCAATTTCATGACCATCCCAACGTGCCCATTTTGAGCAGCGAATTGAGCAACTGTAGCAACTTGTATCTTCCCAGTTTAGTTCTTCACGGGCAGCTTCCGAGCTGATTTTTTCAAACGCATCGAACTGAACTTTCGACCAGTTTTTTGTAGGAAGAATTTCTGTATTCTGGCAACCACGGATACATTTCATTGTCCCTTTCTGACGACGAAATTTAACACCGTCCAGCGCAAGAACTTCTTTCGTATATTTCAGGTTCAGCTCATTAAATTTTTCTTCATCATGATATTTTGGCGCAATGTTTCCGTCAACCACAACGGCTTTAAGATTTTTAGAACCCATTACAGCACCAACGCCACCACGACCGTATTGCCTGTGTTTGTCAACGCCAATGCATGAAATTTTCACTAAATTTTCGCCAGCAGGTCCAATTGCTGCAACGTGTGGGTCATGACCTGCATGCCGTTTCAGCAAAATGTCGTTGGTTTCAAAAATACCTTTGCCCCATATTTCGGCAGCTTCTTTGATTTCAACAAGACCTTCGTTAATATAAATATAAGAAGGCTTAGCGGCCTTTCCTGTAATAAGCAGATAATCGTATCCGGCATATTTCAGACGCGGGCCAAAACTTCCGCCGCAATGACCATCGTGGGCACAATTTGTCAAAGGCGATTTTGTTACTAATGTCGTTCGTGCGCTGGTCTGAATTTTTGTTCCGGTAAACGGTCCATTGATAAAAATCAAAGGATTTTCAGGGCTTAACGCATCTACTTCGGGAGCCATTTTATTCAGAAGGGCAAAGCCCAATCCTTTACCGCCAATATACTCTTTTGTAAGCTTCTTATCTGTATCTGATACAGTGAAGCTGCCACGTGTGAGATCCACGTGTAAAAATTTTCCTGTGTATGACATTTTTTGGGTTTTTGGGTTTTTGGGTGTGTATTTGATATGCAGAGACGTTGCATGCAACGTCTTTACATACCAAAATCACACCCCAAAACAATTACATTCCGGAATTTATTCTCAAAAGATCCGTTAAAATTGCGAATCCGGTTTCTTTGCGTCCTGCACCGGGACCAACAATTGTTATATCACCTAATAAATCGGTAGTGAAAGTAAGCGCATTTTTAGCACCCATTACACCAGCCAAAGGATGTGTAAGTTCAACCATTTGCGGAGAAACAGAAGCTTTAATTTTTCCACCTTTTACTTTTTCAATAGAGCCGATAAGTTTCCAGCGACAGCCTTTTTCTTTTGCAGTTTTGATATCTGCTGCTGTAATTTTAGTAATGCCTTTGCAATCAATTTCGTCAATTTTCATTGGTACGCCCATTACGACATTGCCGAGAATGCAAACTTTTCCGCGCGCATCGTGTCCTTCAACATCACCTGTAGGATCAGCTTCTGCATAGCCCAAATCCTGTGCAACTCTTAACACCGCTTTATAATCCATGCCTTTTTCCATTTCTGTGAGCATGTAGTTGGTGGTTCCGTTTAGAATACCTTTAATCGCTGTAATTTCGCAGCCTGCCAATGGTCCTTCGATAAGATTGAGAATTGGTGTTCCAGCAACAACAGTACCTTCAATTAAAAATTTAACTTTTTTCTTATCTGCAATTTTTTTCATTTCAAGATATTTCAAAGCAGCAGGTCCTTTGTTGCTTGTTACAACATGTTTCCCTGAACTTAATGCAGCTTTTACATGATCAACGGCAGGTTTGCCTGTTTTTAAATCGGTGTACGTTAATTCGCAAACAACCGTTGCATTGCACTTTTCAATCAATTGAATCGTGTTTAATTTAACATTGTCTTTTGAAAATTTTTTCTTAGCCTTTGCTTCTTTCAGCATTTTAGGCATATCCAGACCTTTCGGATTGTAAACATTTCCATACGTAAAATCGGCAATAGCCACAATGTCGTATTCAAATTTATACTTCTTTTTCAGTTCTTCTTTTTTTTCGAGAAGGATCTCTGTGATTCCTTGTCCTACGGTTCCAAAACCAATGATTGCAATTTTATGTTTCATCCTTTTTATTATTTATTTATAATTATTTATTTTTTTGCCGCTAAGCCGCTAAGGCTTTAAGTTTATTTTCATTTAGATTGTTAACTTTTGTTTCTTTGAGTCTTTGTGGCTGTTTAATTTGCCGCTAAGGCGCTAAAACTCTAAGTGTATTTTCTTTGCGTCTTTGAGTCTTTGTGGCTGTTTAATTTGCCGCTAAGGCGCTAAAACTCTAAGTGTTTTTTCTTTGCGTCTTTGAGTCTTTGTGGCTGTTTAATTTGCCGCTAAGGCGCTAAAACTCTAAGTGTTTTTTCTTTGCGTCTTTGAGCCTTTGTGGCTGTTAATTTGCCGCTTAGAATCTAAATTTAATTGATATTCTTTTTCTTTGCGTCTTTGAGTCTTTGTGGCTGTTTAATTTGCTGCGAAAACGTAACACTTAAACTAAAAAATAAATCTTCGTATGCCTTGTTTTATAAAGGGGACATTAAAATTTATTAAATAACCTAAATGTTTTTTTGTTAGTTTCAAATGACTTAAAATTTGTGCCTCCCATACAGGATTAACCAAATCTACTGCTTTTAATTCACAAATAACAAGATTATTTACAATAACATCTAGTCTGAAACCCTCGTTAAAACCAGACCATCAAAAATAATTGGAATATCTATTTGCCTTTTTGCATCAAATCCTTTTTGGGTTAGAACGTGGCAAAAACAAACTTCGTAAACTTTTTCAAGCAAACCAGGTCCTAATTCCTTATGGACGATATATGCAGCATCAACAATTGCTTTTCCAATTTTTTCTTCTTCATCACTTAATATTATATGTTTCTTTTCTTGCATACTTTTTTATTTGTAGCGAAAGCGTTTTTTGCTTCTCCGCCGCTGCAGAGGCACAAAGGCGCGAAGTTTTTTAATATATTGAACATATCTTCTTTTTGCGTCTTTGCGTCTTTGTGGCAAAAATTTTACCTTCTAAGCAAAGCCGAAGATGCACCACCTGCAGAAAATTCAGGGGTTGAAGTCTTCACTTTTTTGCCATTCAGAACCGATAATGCCTGATCGAGATCTGCGATAATATCGTCAGGATGCTCGCCACCAACACACAGTCTAATTAAATTTGCAGGAATGTCAGCAATTTTTCTTCCTTCTTCGCCTTGTTGCGAGTGCGTTGAAATCGCCGGAATTGTTGCAACAGATTTGATTCTTCCAAGGTCGGTTGCTCTCCAGATGCGCTGTAATGCGTCAAACACATCGCGTGTATCCTGAGCTGTTCCTTTTACCCGGAACGACATCAAATGACCGTAACGGTTAACTTTTTTCTTATAAAGTTCGTCGTGTTCAGAATCTACTAGTACTAAATATTTAGATGCAAGTTTATGAAGCGGATGGGATTCTAACCCGAGATAATCTACTCTTTCAATATTTTTATGTTTTTCAAGAAATTTGGCAACTTGCATTGTGCTGCGGCTCATTAAATCCATTTTAGAACGAAGCGTGCGAATATCATTCAAAGAAAGAATTGCATTCATAGGAGAAATATTCGGACCATTATCGCGATTAGGAAGCGCTTTGATATACATTCCAAAATTTGCTTTGAGCGCATCGTTTTCGATTCTCAAATGGGATAAATTATTTTTTGCAATAACTGCTCCTGCAATACCAAATCCACTTGTAGTAAGCGATTTCGTTACAGACTGAATAACAATATCAGCACCCCATTGCAACGGTCTCATCAGTGCAGGAGAAGCAACCGTACCGTCAATAATTAATGGAATACCATGTTTATGGGCAATTTTCGCGACTTTTTCAAGATCAAAGAAGGCTTGCCCGGGATTGCTAGGCATTTCGCCGTAAAGGAAACGTGTATTTTTATCAATTTTTGATTCCCATTCTTTAAGATCATTTGAATTTACAATCTTTCTCCATTCGAGATTTTTTTCCTGATCTTTTCTTATTGCAAATTGTTGGAATGTTCCTCCATAAACCTGACATGTTGCAACAAAATTGATTTTCTGATTTGGTTTTTTTGGGTCATAAATTAAAAAAGGATCACAGGCGCTTTGAATAGCAGCCATTCCAGATGCTGTAGCACAGCAAGAGGTTTCAATGTCAGAACCATATCCTTCTAAAAGAGCCAAAACTCCTTCGAGGTAATACATACTTGGATTTCCTATACGAGAATAACACCATGTAGGAATCTGATAACCCAGTGCGGCTTCCATCTCATCGGAATCGCGGTATGCCTGTGAAGCAGACATATAAATTGGCTCAATGGTAGATCCCTGATTGAAATCTAAAGCTTCCTGCATAGAATATAATCCATGCACGGCGATTGTATCAAAGCGGCATTTTTTCATGTTTTTGATGTAATCTGAATGCCATTTGGCAGAACGCCTTGCAGCATCTGTGTAAAATTTTAATCCTTTTGAACTCATAATATTTCGGTTTTAAATTATTTGCAGAGTTTTCAAAAATAATAAGAATTTTTACTTAACCATCTTTCATGGGGGAAAAATGGAATATGTTTAATAAAAGGTTTTACAGTGTTGTTGTGAAATGGCTATAAGTTTCGCTGATCCATTGAGCACATTTTCCTCCAAAATCATTTGTAATAATTCGTTTCTGTAAATTCAAAACAGTTTTTTATTACCGGAGACAATTTCATCAAGAACTTTTTTTGTAAGAATCTCTGAATTGTAGCTTTTCTGTAACATTTCAAAGGGGATAATGAATGTGCATCCCTCTTTATAAGCGCTGCAACCCCATGCAGTTTTTCCTTTTATCATTTTACCTTTCTTGCATTTCGGGCATACAAGAATTTCTGGTTTTTCTGCTTTTTCTTTTGTTGATTTTTCTTCTTTCTTTTCAAAAGAAACATCGAAATTATTATTTAAAATCAATATGCCGTCTTCCTTATTATTATTGACTGTAAACCCTTTGATAATGCTTGTTTTTCCTTTTTGTATAAGTGTAAAAATTTGTTTCTCGCTTAACTTTTTCCCGAACAATTCAAAAGGAATTTTAAAATTACATCCCTGTTGATATGCGCTGCATCCGTAAGCTGTTTTGCCTTTAATAATTTCTCCGCTTTTACATTTCGGACAATTTGTTTTTGCATTTAATTTTTCTGCATCCGGCTTCTCTTTTATTGTTTCATTGGCTTGCCCCTTTTGTTCTGGTTGCTCAACAGATATTCTTTTTCCCGTTTCTTTCCGCACTTCCTCTACTAATTCGCTTACCATTTTTTTCATTTCATCAAGAAAAATATGGGGATCGTAATTTCCTTTTTCTATTAATCGTAATTTTTTTTCCCACAAGCCGGTAAGCTCAACAGATTTCAGCAACTCGTTGTTTATAGTTCCGATAAGCCCTATACCCGTATTTGTTGGCATAATACTTTTCCTCTGCCTGATAATATAATTTCGCTTAAATAATGTTTCAATAATATTTGCACGGGTTGAAGGTCTTCCGATTCCATTTTCTTTCATAGCATCTCTGAGCTCCGGATCGTCAACCTGCTTGCCGGCTGTTTCCATGGCGCGTAACAGCGTTGCTTCTGTATGGGGCTTTGGAGGCTGTGTTTGTTTTTCCTGTAAATCGGGTTGATGCGGACCGTGCTCTCCCTTTTTAAATTCAGGCATTTCCTGTAGCTCATCGTCTTTAGAATCGTCTTCTTTTTTAGGATATAATATTCTCCATCCTGGTTCAAGAATAACTTTTCCGGTTGCTGAAAATTCATGTTCGTCTACATTGCCTATTACAGTAGTATTTGAAGCGACACAGTCGGGGTAAAATGCAGCGATGAATCTTCTCGCGATGGCATCATACACCTGCTTTTCCTGCACAGGAAGCCCTGATGAAGGATTAATTCCTGTAGGAATTATTGCATGGTGGTCGGTTATCTTACTGTCGTCAAAAACTTTTTTTGATTTGCGAATGGTGTTTTTCAGCAAAGGTTCTGTAAATGGGGTGTATGGCTTTAGTCCTTTTAATAGAGAAGGAATTTTCTCGTGCATTGCTTCGGGAAGATAGCTTGTATCTACTCTCGGATAAGAAACAAATTTCTGTTCATACAAATGCTGCACGTATTTCAAGGTATCTTCAGCAGTAAAGCTGAATTTTTTGTTACATTCCACCTGCAAAGATGTTAGGTCAAATAATGGCTGAGGATGCTCATTTGCTTTCTTTTTTGTAGAAGAAACAATTTCAAAATCTTTGTCTTTTATTTCCTCAAGAATTACCAGCGCATCTTCTTGTTTTGGGAATTTTCGTTTTGTAGAATTAAAAATTACTTCGCGGTATTTTGTTTTAAGTTCCCAGTATATTTCAGGTTTGAAATTCAAAATTTCTAAATGACGGCTTACAATTAAAGCGAGCGTTGGAGTCTGCACTCTGCCAATTGACAACACACCTTTTCCCTGCGCATATTTTGTAGTGTACAATCTGCTTGCATTCATCCCTAAAAGCCAGTCGCCGATAGCGCGCGCATTGCCTGCTGCATAGAGCAAATCGTAATCTTTACTGTCTTTTAATTTTTGAAATCCTTCTTTTATTGCTTCATCTGTGAGAGACGAAATCCAAAGTCTTTTAACCTGTTTTTTGCACCCAGCAAGAGAGAGCACCCAACGTTGAATTAATTCTCCCTCAATACCGGCATCACCACAATTTATTACTTCATCGCATTGTTCAATCAATGATTTTAAAGTATCAAATTGTTTCTGCACACCTTTGTCGTTAATAACTTTTATCTGAAATCGTTGAGGTATCATAGGAAGATTCCACAAGGACCATCGCTTCCATTCTTCAGTATAATCATCAGGTGTTTTAAGTGTACACAAATGACCGAATGTCCAACTGATAAAATATCCGTTGCCCTCAATATATCCGTCACGTCTGGAATTTGCTCCGAGTATTCGTGCCAGCTCTTTTCCCACACTTGGTTTTTCTGCAATACAGAGTTTCACTTTGGTTTTTTTATATTAATATTTTCGGATAATGATAATTGGAATTGTATGGTACAATCGTTCCATGGAACGATTCCACATTCCAATTCTAATCATTTAATTTCTACATCTGCTTTAAAAGAAAATCCTTTCCCATCGTTATTGCCAAACAAATAATTTGCATTCACAGATTTTACTCTGCTGATAATATTTTTTAATCCCATCCCGGCTTTTGAACTCATAAAAACATCATCAAAGACAAAGCCGGAGCCATCGTCCGTATAATCAAGCTTAAGAAAATTATTCTCAATACAAAGCCGGATAACAATATTTAAAGCATTCGCATGTTTCAGCGTATTATTTATTAATTCTTCTGTGATACGAAAAAGCACTATTTCGAACCCTGAATCAAGTCTGGTAGTATAATTCTCTGAACGAAAATCTATTTTTATTTTACCTGTAGCTTGAATTTTTTTTGTAAGCGACTCCATTGCTTTTACCAAGCCATAATCACTAATGACGCGGGGAGTAAGATTATCGGAAATTGTTCGTATGTTTGAAATAGCCTCATCAATTAATTCATTGGTATATTTAATAAATTTTTCTTTTTCATCTTTTTCAATTTCATCAGACGCCAGCTCATTCGCATAGAGTTTTATTGTTGAAAGAAGCGGACCCAGGCCATCGTGCATTTCTTTTGCAAAGCGTTTGCGTTCTCTTTCTTCGGTATCGAGATTTGCTTTAAGAATTTTCCTTTCAAATTCTCTTCTTTCGGTAATGTCATGCGCGATGGTAAGTATTCTCTGCTCTCCTTCATAGTCAACCACCCTTGAGCTCATTTCGAGAAAAATAATTTTTTTATCTTTCGTCCAATGTTCAGACTCATAAATATGTTTTCCGTTTTTCTTGATGATTTCTATGTTTGGCTTTACAAGGTTGATGTATTTTGGTGTTTTAATATCCTGAAAATTCATTTCAACAAGTTCTTCTCTTGTGTAACCCAATTTGCGGCAAGCCTCGTTGTTTACTTCAATAATATTACCCTCAAAATCGGCAATAAAAACTTCATCGCTGCTGGTATCAAAAATTGTTTTAAATCTTTTTTCTGAGCCGAGTAATTCTTCCTGAGAATGCCTGAGCAAGGAGAGAATACGCTCAATACTAACTAATGCAATTATAAAAAAAATGGAAATTATTATGTCAAAAACATAGTTTTGTAAATGTATTTTATAATTGTTTTCTAACAAATAAAAAAACAAGTCGCTAACCCTTTTAAGCGTCATCAGAAAAAAAGCAACAGCCATAATAACCCACGACTTCCGGCTGCGCGCCACACGTAAAAGGCGTATGCTCAAAACAACAGGAACCAGTTGAATTGCAACAGAAAAAGCTATCAGTAAAATGGTATTCATAATTGAAATTTTACAATCACAAATGTAAACAAAACATTAGATTTTTTAAATACGTTACGCAAAATGTGGAAGATGGAAGTTGGAAGATGGAAGTTGGAAGTTGGAAGTTGGAAGTTGGACTTCCACAATTTTCGTAACATCACTTACTAAAAAACAAAAAAAGGCTTGTCTTTTCAAACAAACCTCTTTGATCTTCTTTTTATAAATTTTATAAATTTTCGGGTTTGAGCATAACGCGAACCCTGTTTTTGGGATCAAGATATTTAGTTGCTGCTTCTTTTATTTTAGCGACAGTAAGGCTTTTTACTGTTTGTTCAAAATCAGAAAAACCATCAGGGGAATCGCCATGGAAGTAGAAGCCTTTTAGCGTATTGAGCCAGTAATTATTTTCTCTGAGATTGGTTTCCCTGTCTCTTAATTTTTGCTCTTTTGCTTTGTTAAGGTCTATTTCAGTAGGTCCGTCTTTTCTTAATTTTTCAATTTCAGCCATAACACCTTCAGAAAGCCTGTCAATATTATCAGGTGAGCAGGGGAAGAAAATCAAAAAATTATATTTTCCATTTGGATAATGCGTTAATTGCGGATAAGAAGAAATTGTGTAAACGCCACTCTTGTCTTCACGGATTGTTTCTATGAGCTTAATGTTTAGAATCAAACTCAACACTTCAATTTCAATTTTATTTTTCTGATTCCACTCAAAATTTCCGGGGAAACTCATGTAAACAAAACTTTTATCTTCTTTTCCTTTTAACACTTTTTTGTCAACAATTCCTTTAGGCATTCCAACATTAAGGTCTTTGAAAGATTCTTCTCTTTTAACTTCCGGCAAACCTCCAATATATTTTGCAATAAGGGGTTCTGCAATTTTCTGATCAATATTTCCAACAAAAACAAAAGTGAAGTTAGAAGGGTCTCCAAACCTTTGTTTGTATACATAATCAACTCTTCCTAATTTTGCTTCTTCAAGACGTTTTATTGTCATGGGTTTTTTACGAGGGTGATTTACAGACATTGTTGTTGTGATTGAATCTCTCCACACCATTTCAGGATTTGTACTGTTGTTTTCCAGCATTCCTTTGCTTTTATTTATATAGGAAGTAAAAGCCGTTTCATCTTTTCTTGGAGCAGTAAAATATAAATAAGTAAGTTGAAGCAAGGTTTCAAAATCTTTCGGTGTACAGCTACCATTCATGCCCTCATCTGTTTCATTAATAAAAGGTGTAACATTTACCGTTTTATCTGAAAGATATTTGTCGAGTTCCATATTGTCAAATTCTCCCAATCCGCTTTCGCTGATTACGTCTGCTGCTATTTCTGCGGCAACGGCATCCTGATCTTTATTGTTTGACCAGCCTCCCTTGCTGAAAGCAGAAAATTGTATTTCATCCTGTTTGAAATCTGTATTTTTCAAAATAACTTTTATTCCATTATTCAGAGTCCATTCAGAATATCCTAATTTTTTATTTTCCGTTTTTTTAGCAACGTTACCGGGAGTAGGTTCTTTGCTTACAAGCGGCTTTGTTATCACTTTGTCTTCATAAGGTTTTAAATCTTTATTTTTTACTGTTGTGATAATTTCTTTAACTTTGGCTTCAGTGGGGACTTTTACATCGTCTTTTTCAGGTGCCATAATTACAGCAACAAGATTTTTATCTGTTATCCATTGTTTGGCGAGCGCATTAACATCTTCTAATTTAATATCCGGAATATATTTCTGACAAAGCTCCCAATCAACTTCAAGCCCGGGAAGTGGATCCTGATCCATAAAATGGCCTCTTAGTTCTGAAAGGATAGACTGTGATTTCCGTTTATTTCTTTCATTGTATTGCTTTTCAACTTCTTTTAAAAAAGATTTTTTCTCTCTATCCAATTCTGTTTGTGTGAAACCAAAACGCTTTACCCTTTCATTTTCTTCCACAATTGTTTCAAGTCCTTTTTCAAGACCTGTATTTTGAGTCAAAGCAAATGAAATATAAATATCTTTTGGTCCTAAAAATTTGGTATACATACACGCAGCCTGCATGAAAGGAGGTGTTGCAAGCAGTGTAAGTTCCTGAAGACGTTTTGATATCATCATACTAAAAAGATTCTGTGCAAGCGAAGTACGGTAATCTTTTACAGTAACCTGTTTAAACTCGGGATGCTTGTAGAAAAGCTGCGCGGTTGTCATGGGTGCTTCTTTATCTGTTACGATTGAAATTAAAATATCATCATGATCAGGTATATCGGCATTTTCTTTTTTTCTTGGATTTGTAGCTTTAGGAATTTTTGAAAAAACATCTTTAATTTTTTGTTCCATCATTTTCTCATCGAAATCTCCAACTGCAATAACAGCCATAAGATCGGGTCTGTACCAGTCGCGGTAAAAACGCTTCAGCGCATCGTGTGGACATTTATCAACTATATCCATAGTGCCAATAGGCAAGCGTTTTGCGAATTTTGAATTATGAAAAATTACAGGAAGATATTTCTGCATCATACGATCCTGCGCGCCGCGCCCCATTCTCCATTCTTCATGAATGACACCGCGTTCCTTATCAATTTCTTCTCCCTCGTAAGAAACATTGCATGCCCAATCGTAAATTACAAGTAGACCTTTGTCAAGAATCGGCATACTATCCAATGGAACAGTTATTCCGTAAACAGTCTGGTCAAAAGACGTAAAGGCATTTACCTCAGCTCCGAATTTCATTCCGATTGATTCCAGATAATTTACTAATTCATGTTTTGGAAAATTTTTAGTTCCGTTAAACGCCATGTGTTCGCAAAAGTGCGCGAGCCCTAATTGGTCTTCATCCTCATCAATGGAACCAGCTTTAACAGCAATTGAAAGCTCTGCGCGGTTTTTGGGATTATCGTTTTTAACGATGTAATACGTCATCCCGTTATCTAATTTTCCTGTAATGATTTTTTTATCAAACGGAATTTTAGAATTCAAATCAAGCGCACCCTGCGACCATGCAGATAAGATACCTGCTGCAAGAAATAATGCAAGAAAAAGTATTCGTTTCATATAAAATAATTTAATTATTGATACAGATATTTATGAAAAGCCAAAGGTATATTTCATTTTGAAAAAGCCAAAGATATTCGGTAAAAATGAGTTTTTGGCAGGTAAGTGCGACTTATCAGGCAGTAAAATACCTGATATTTAAAACAAGAAAATGTCCAATATTCAATATTCAACAAACAACATTCTACAACGAAAAGCCTGTTGATGATTGATTATTTGACCTGCCTGCTGTAGGTATGGTGTTGATGATTAATCATTTTTAACGAACAGAATTTAACATTAAACATTAAAAATCCTGGCCTAATGTTCTTCCAAGTAAATTTGGTGTGTAGATTTTATCCCAGTATTCCGTTGCAGGAACAATCTCTTTTTCCTTTTGCATATACAATACATAATTAATCCCTTCTTTTGTTCCGTCAATTCTTCCGTTTGGAGCAACTATGACAAAATCTTTGCTTTCGCCTTCATATTCTCCCATTTTTTCAAGACCGAGAATTGTCAACAATTCTAATCCTGTTGCGGTTTCCCACACTTTAATGGTTTTATCCTGTGAGGCGCTGAACACATATTCTCCTTTTTTTGAAAATGCAACAGATGTAACAGATCCTTCATGTCCTTTTATTGTTTTATTAATTGCTTTCGTAGCAACATCAACGATTTTTACAGTCCAGTCGTCGCAAGCGAGTGCAATACTTTTTTTATCAGGACTTAAAGCAGCATCGCGAATGGAAGTTTTGGTTTCTGTCCTTAATATTTCTGCGCCTGTCATTACATCTTTTACAACAAAATATCCAGAAAGGTACATGCCCACTACGTATTTTTCTTCAAGCATACTAAAGAAAAGAACATTGTCAAAATCATTTCTGCCTTCATAAGCTTTTGCTTCTTTGCCTGAAGGTAATTCCCATACTTTGAAAAAATCCATGGTAAGCATTGCATAATATTTTCCATCCGGTGAAATACCGCTGAAATAATGATACGCTTTTGTATTTACCAATTCCTGTTTTTTATCTCCGTTAGAAATATCAAAAATCGCATAGCTGTCGCTTGTTTGTTTATCTTTTGCAACCAGTGTTTTTCCATCGGGAGTAATGCAAACGGGGGTTGTTAATTTATCTTTAATACCGCGAACAGTTGCTCCGGTTGTTAAATCATAAAAATTCAAATCTCCCCACGATTTTTCTGCAAACATCATATCTTTATCGCCCTCGAAAGTAAGAATATTGGAGCCACTTCCGGATGTATGGTAACTTTTAAATTTATTATTAGTATCAATTGGGTAGGATAGTAAATCAGGTCCGCCAACAGAAGAGATATGGCTGTTTTCCGTGATTAAAAATTTACCGGTGCGACTAACATGAACCTTAGAGGGTGTACGCACATTCATGGCAAAATTCTTAATTTTTTTTCCGGTTTCAATATTAAATAATTCAATGCCGGCCATATCTGAACTAGCCAGAGTTGACCCATCGGGACTGATTTTAATATTGCTTCCACCGTTTTGAATTTCTTTTACAATTTTTTTATCCTTTACATTCCATACCACTGTTTTTGAGCCATTGATAGCAATTAAATCATTATGCGCCTGTTCGAAAGTAAAATGTGTGCAATATCCTTCTAAAACAGCTTTTTCAGTATAAACTTTTGTGTCGTAAACATAAATTTTCTTGTCCCAGTTTACATTTACAGCTAACATGCTACCGTCACAGCTAAATTGAACGCCATTAGTATTAAATTTAAATTTAATTTTCTTAACTTGTTTTTGGGTTGTAATGTCCCAAACAACACAAGAGCTATCGTTTCCGGAACTGGCAATAAATTTTCCTTCTTTGTCAAAATCAAGATCATTGATAATTCCTGTATGTCCTTCAAGTTTTGATTTTATCTGACCTGTAGCAACTTCAATTATTGAGATTGTTTTATTGTAACCGCCGCATGCCAATGTTTTTCCATCAGGGCTGAAAGACAACGCGCTGATACGGTTGTTTGCAACATCAATGGTCTTTTGAATTGTTCCTTCAGTTGCATTCAGTAAATACACTTTACCTCTTTCAGAAGCTGCAGCGATAAAATTTCCATCAGGACTAACATCTACTTTAACAATATTTCCAAAACCCTCTTCAGGTGTTTTTCCTTTGAAAACCATTAATTCACGCGACAGCTCAACATCCCAAACTCTAACAGAAGCATCCCATCCTGAAGAAACAATTTTTTTTCCATCAGGGAAATAACATAAATCGGAAATTCCCCAAAAATGACCAAGTTGCATTACAACTTTTGCATCAATATTCGGATCGCTGAGTTTTTCATTTTGATTGCTGCATGAGTAAAAAAGTAACGCTAAAGCTGAAATAAATAGTAATTTCTTCATTTTAAATTTTAATTTAGGGTTAATAATACTACGCAATAATACAATAAAAGATTGATACTTGAAAATAAGAGTCCGCTCCGAAAAATCCAAAAATTAAAATGCCACTAAAACACAAAAACCCACAAAACATTAATAATCAATAATTTTTTTTTGTGAAATTTTTCGATTTTGTGCTTTCATGGCGAAATGATACTTTTCAGAGAGCGGATTCATAAATTCATAATCCAAAAAAATAAAAAAAAATATTGCGAATTAGCCCACTGCATAAGCCATTCGAGCCCTTATGTTAATAAACATATTTCATTTCTTATATAATTTACAATTTAGCATGAAATTTTAAACCAATTCTTTTAATCCTAAATTTGAATTTTATGGCTAATCTGTTGACTTCTTCCATCGGCAAAAAAATTACAATGTCGCTGGCAGGATTGTTTTTAGCGGTATTTCTGCTGGTGCATCTTGGAATTAATATGCTTCTTATTGTCAGCGACACGTATACCTTTAATGTTGCTGCTAATTTTATGGCCAGCAATAAACTCATTAAAGTTGTCGAAATAGTCTTGTTTCTTGGAATATTTTTACATATAATATATGGAATCTGGCTACAGATTCAAAACTGGATGTCGCGTCCGGTAGGATATGCAAAATCAAATAATTCACAAACTTCGTTTTTTTCAAAATACATGATTCATACCGCGGTTGTGATTTTAATTTTTCTGGTAATTCATCTTGTGGATTTTTTCTTCAAATCAAAATTCATGAAAGACAGCATGCCTCCGGAAGTTGCACCAGGTATTGAAGATATGGCTACAATTGTTATTGCAAAATTCAAACAATTACCCTTTGTTATTATTTATCTGGTATGTTTTTTATTGCTTGGGTTTCATTTATTCCATGCTTTTCAGTCTGCATTTCAGACATTCGGTTTTAGTCATAAAAAATATACGCCCTGTATTAAAACAGTGGGTGTAATTTATGCTTTGATAATTATTTTTGGATACAGCTTGATAGCATTGGTAATTTACTTAAGTCCGAACTATTAGAAAAGATGCAAGTTGCAGGTTGCATTTCGACTTCGCTCAATGCCCAACCTGCAACTTGAAACATGAAACCAGAATTTAAAACGTAAAACAGAACAAATTTTAATATATGACAACTTTAAATTCAAAAATACCAAAAGGCCAATTAGAAAATAAGTGGACAGGCTACAAGGCATCACAAAACTTAGTGAATCCTCCAAACAAAAGAAAGATAGATGTGATTATTGTAGGAACTGGTCTTGCTGGCAGCTCTGCTGCATCTTCACTTGGAGCAATGGGCTTCAATGTGAAAATTTTTTGCATTCAGGATAGTCCGCGCAGAGCGCATAGTATTGCAGCGCAGGGAGGAATTAATGCGGCAAAAAATTATCCGAATGACGGAGATAGTGTCTATCGTTTGTTTTATGATACAATAAAAGGAGGAGATTATCGCGCTCGCGAAGCAAATGTTTATCGTCTTGCAGAAGTGAGTAACAACATTATTGATCAATGCGTGGCACAGGGCGTTCCTTTTGCCCGTGAGTACGGCGGTTTGCTCGACAACCGTTCTTTTGGAGGCGCTCAGGTTTCACGAACGTTTTATGCACGTGGACAAACAGGACAACAACTTCTTTTGGGAGCATACAGCGCATTAAGCTATGAAATAAACAACGGAAATGTTCAGATGTTTACCCGTCGCGAAATGATGGATGTTGTTATTGTGGATGGCAAAGCAAGAGGTATAATCGTGAGAAATCTTATAACAGGAGACATTGAAAGACATTCTGCACATGCAGTTGTTCTCGCTACCGGTGGTTATGGAAACGTATATTTTCTTTCAACAAATGCAATGAATTCCAATTGCAGCGCTGCTATTCAGGCATGGAGAAAAGGCGCGTTCATTGCAAATCCTGCTTACGTCCAGATTCACCCTACGTGTATTCCTGTGCATGGCGATTATCAGTCAAAGCTAACGCTTATGAGCGAAAGTCTCAGAAACGACGGTCGTATATGGGTTCCGAAGAAAAAAGAAGATGCTGAGAAAATTCGCAATAAACAATTAAAAGCAAAAGACCTGAAAGAAGAAGACCGCGACTATTTCCTTGAAAGAAGATATCCGGCTTTTGGAAATTTAGTTCCGCGCGATGTGGCTTCACGTGCAGCAAAAGAACGCTGCGATGCCGGATTTGGCGTTGGCAACACAGGCTTGGCGGTATTTCTTGATTTTGCTTCTGCCATCAATCGTTTAGGGAAAAATGTTATTGAAGAAAGATATGGAAATTTATTCCAGATGTATGAAAAAATTGTGGATGAAAATCCATACCAAAACCCAATGATGATATACCCCGCAGTGCATTACACCATGGGCGGTATCTGGGTTGATTATGAATTGATGACTACTATTCCGGGTTTATATGCTGCCGGTGAAGCAAATTTTTCCGATCACGGTGCAAACCGACTTGGCGCTTCTGCATTGATGCAGGGACTTGCCGATGGTTATTTTGTGCTTCCTTATACGGTTCAGAATTATCTTTCTTCAGATATTAAAACAGGAGCAATTTCTACAACATTGCCCGAATTTGATGCAGCAGAAAAAGCTGTAAAAGACAGGCTGCAAGGGCTGCTTTCTATCAAAGGAAAACGCTCTGTTGACTCTTTCCACAAAGAACTGGGAAAAACCATGTGGAATCATGTGGGTATGGGAAGAACAAAAGAAAGTTTAGAAAAAGCATTGGTTGTTTTTAAAGATATCCGCGAGCGTTTTCATAAAGAATTGCTTATACCTGGCACAACAGAAGGTGTAAATATTGAACTTGAAAAAGCTACCCGCGTTGAAGATTATATTGACATGGCAGAACTTATTACTACAGATGCTTTAACACGCAACGAATCCTGCGGCGGACACTTCCGTGAAGAATCGCAAACCGAAGAAGGAGAAGCAAAACGCGACGATGCAAACTATATGTATGTAGGAGCATGGGAATACAAAGGCACGGGAGAAATGACGCTTCATAAGGAAGATCTTAATTATGAAAACATAGAGGTAAAATCGAGAAATTATAAATAATACAGGTTGTTTTGAATCGCAGCATGCTGCGATTGTACAACCTGTCAATAAATACAACACACATGGACTTTACACTGAAAATCTGGAGGCAGGAAAACGCCAAAGCAAAAGGTAGGTTTGAAACATATAAAATATCAAATATATCATCTGATTGTTCCTTTCTTGAAATGCTCGATCAGCTGAATGAAACATTGGTTGATAAAATTGAAATCCCGATTTGTTTCGACCACGACTGCCGCGAGGGTATTTGCGGAATGTGCAGCCTTTATATCAACGGTCGCCCGCACGGACCCGATGACGATATTACAACCTGCCAGCTTCACATGAGGAAATTCAAAGACGGAGACACAATAACCATTGAGCCATGGCGGGCAAAAGCTTTTCCGGTGATAAAAGATTTAATGGTAGATCGGAATGCATTGGATAAAATTATTCAGGCTGGAGGTTATGTTTCCATTTCAACAGGCGGTGTTCCCGATGCAAACTCCATTCCTGTCAGCAAAAAGAATTCAGATCTGGCAATGGATGCCGCACAGTGCATAGGTTGTGGTGCATGCGTAGCTACATGTAAAAATGCATCTGCCATGCTTTTTGTGGCTGCAAAAGTTTCTCATCTTGCTTTGTTACCACAAGGCAAAGTTGAAGCCAAAGAACGCGTTTTACGCATGGTTCGCAAAATGGATGAACTTGGCTTTGGAAACTGCACAAACACCGGAGCATGCGAAGCAGAATGCCCGAAAAGCATCACGCTTACAAATATTGCAAGGCTGAACCGCGAATTTATTTTTGCTGGGATTTTATCGGAAGATAAATATTGATTTGAAATAATTTTCTCGAAATATAAAAAGGTGGGGTTTTCCTGCCTTTTTCAATTTTTACATTTTAACAACATTTTAATTTTATTAATTCTTATTATACATATTTTCGCAGAATAAATTATTAAAAAAAAACCTATGAAACTTTATGCATTAATTCTTTCCGTTGTATTCGGAGCTATTATTTTAACAAGCTGCGGTGGCAGTAAGAGTTCAGACAATCCTTTTATCGGAAAATGGGAAATCACAGAGGCGGAAGGCACAATGGCCGAAATGAATAAGGGAACTGTTTATGAATTTATAGATGACAGCAATGTTGAGTTTTCTTTGGGCGGTATTAAAACCAAAGCTACCTATAAAAAATCAGGCGATACCCTCAGCTATTCTTTTGGAACAATTAACATGTCTGCAATTGTTAAAGTAGAAGGTAATAAAATGAATTTTCAAAGTTTAACAAGCGATCAGAAATTTGTTTTAACGAAAAAGTAATTTGATTTTATTAAAAAAGAGAAGCGTTACGATTTATTTGAAAACAAATTATCGTAACGCTTTTTTTATCAGTCGAGCTTCAGTTTGTAAACATTCTTCTCGCTTTTTAACTGGCGAATTTCTCTGTTGGATAATTCCCTGTAAACTTCTCCGTCTCTCTTTATCTGAATGACCTTATATTCGTTCGGGTCATGGTTTTTATATTTCAGAAAAAGTATTTTGGAATACCCGCCACTCATCATCGGAATGCTCATATCATAAACACCAACATCTAATGGTTTTACCAAAACAAAATTTCCGCTTTCATTTTGCTGATAAATTTTATAATCGGATAAATTCGAAGATAAAAACTCAATGCGAAACTTCATGGGTTCGCTTGCTGTTTCATATATAGCGCATGAACCTGTAAAAAGAGAAATCAACACAAAATAAATTAATGTTCTTATCATTAGATTTATATTTTTCTTTTAAAAGTAATAGTTTTTTATTGTTTAATTTTATTTTTCTGTCTCTATATTGGCATCGTTTATTCTTTAGACATATCCGGATGGGCAAAGCAATAGCGTTTTCATAAAAGCGAAATTGCGCTACACCACTTGTTAGCTGGCGTTTTATTTAATTTCCCAATCAAACCATTCATTATTAATTGTTAGCTGTTTGTGCATTTTCTGTTTTTTTTCTTTATATCTGTCGCTTTGATTAAAAAAAGTCATATCTGCATAGCCTGAATATATTTTTGCTGAATGATGAGCATCTTTTGGGATATAATATCTGTCTCCTTTTACAAATATATTTTTAACCCCATTTATTATCAATTCTATCTTACCTTCGATTACAATACCCCATTGGCTTTCATGAAAATGCTCCGGGATTTCTACATCTTCTGAGAATTCCATAAAAATTATTTGATGTTTTGCTCCCTGTGATAAATAGGCAGTCAATCCGTTAATTGGAATGTCTGCTTCTGGTAAATCTAATATTGGTCTTGGAAATGCTTTTGACATAATGTTGAATTTTCATTTTCTTAATTTGTAATACGGAATTTTCTTGACAGGCATAAACCCAAGTTTTAATGCTAACTTATATGACCCGATATTTTCTAAACGACAAGCCCATATTGGCTCATAATTATTTTCTATACAATAATTAATTAAAGCAGAGCAGGCATATTGAGCCAATCCTAAGCCTCTAAATCCTTCCACTGTCTCTATTCCTATTTCTAATTTATTATCTTGTATAAATGCAGAATAAGCTGTTGAGGCTAATTGGCTTTTGTAATAGAGACTAAAACCTATTCCATTTTTAAAAAAATCAGATGCATTATTCCAAAAATATTGGGGAACAACACTTCCTTTCATCTTATCAAATATTTGTTCATCGGTACGAACAATTTTTATTTCATCTCTATTTTCAATTGGATTATGAATTAAGTATTCTGTTAAATTGAAATTAAAATTAATCCGTGTATTAAGCTCTATTTTATTATGTTCTTCCTTTTCGTCTTTTTCTGACAATTTTTTCAAACAGTTATTAAATAAATCTTTTAAAACAATGTCCCATGTATCAGGATAAGCTTGCATCCATTCATTGTTGGTTCGTGACTTATTTTTATTCAAGGAATAGTCTCTAAATTCTTTATTAAACTTTTGGTTATTACAATCCCCAAAAAGTAATGACATGCCATAGGGATGAATTACATAAAACGTCTTTGGGTTGTGTTCATTATCTACATAAACTTTTCCTGAAACTTTATTTTCTATAACTGCTTGTGCAAATAAATTATTTATCGTTACAGTTTTTAATGGGTCATTTAATTGATAATATTTATTTTTATCCAATAGTATCATAACTTTATATTTATTTAAATTTTTTGCGACAAATTTTTACAATGCTCCCAACGGTTCTCGCATACAACAAATATTTTTTTATTTTATTTATATCTTAATTTTGTATTTAAACCAAATGAATATAAATATTGCTTTATTGGTGCTTGAATTGATGTTGTTATATTTCTTTCATAATAGGGTTCTATAATAACATTTAATTTGTTTGTAATTGGAAATTCTACCCCAATTCCTCCTTCAAAACTAATATTCACTCTTTCATAATCAGCTTCGTCTTTTGAATTAATTTTTTCTTTACTATCATCTGTATAATATTTAATTGACGATATCTGTGCAAGAATTAAAATATTAGTCTGTAACCCTGATGATATAAAGAGTTTTATTCTTTTATTGTAAAGCAAATAAGTATATGAAAAGGGAATATCTATGTAGTAATAATAATATCTGATTGTAAAATTATTTATTGATTTTTCAGGAATTGTATTATTTTGATTATATATGGAATCATAAATCGGATGTAAAGGTTCTGGAAATATTAGATTAGAGAAATCAATTTTTGATTGATACGCCTTTTTTGAGAACAAAATATTTAAACTAAAAAATGAATTTACAAAATGATAATTTGATCCAATTCCTATTTTGTAGGAAAATTTTTGTGTTTCATATTTATTTCTCGAATTAATAATTGTTTTGCAAAATGAATCATTTGTATTAAGCTCTCTATAACAATAATTATTTGAAGCGATAAAATCGTATGATAATTTATCCTGACAATTAGAAGAAATTATTCCAATTCCAAATGTTAATAGTATAAACAAAAATAATCTCATTTTTATTTTGAAAAATCAGCATTCAGAAGAAATTCAAGACAAAAGTTTCCGTTAAACCGATTGTTCCAACTAATAAGGCTTTATTCATTTAAGCTTTTTCGTTTTCTTCTTTTGGTTCTTTACCCTTGTTGTCCTCAACCAAAATGTAATAATTATTTTCTACGGCAAGATATCCCTGCTCATAGCAAAAATAATAAGTATGACTTTTTTTTGTTACATAGGTACTTGTAAAATAATTAAAATTGAATCCTTTTTCGGAAAGCTTATCTCTGTGAACACTTATTTTTCCCGTGGGATTTAATTCTTCGAGAATACGTCGGTTTTTCCGTAAAATATTATTAACCGTACGCATAAAATTTGTAACATCGCTGTTTTGCTTGTTATTAAATGAATTGCGGCACATATCGGAGCAAAATTTCTTATCTGCTCTTCCCAATATTGGTTCACCACATTCGGGGCATTTCTTTTTTTCACTCATAATCAATTGTGTTGAGTTTTTAATTTAAAAACCTTCAGTGTTCCCTGTTCAAAAATTAAGGTATCTAAATAATTTTTAATTTCCTGTGATGTGTCGCTTCTTGAGTCGCTGAATAAATACTTTGCGCCTTTAGACATCCATTTTTCAATATTATCTTTGTTAAGATTATCCTTATCAAACACCCAGCCTTTTTTATTTATATAGTATAAAAATATATAACGCGACTCATCGTTTCCTGCAATACACAAAGCATTATCAGAGCATAAAGCACGAAGCTCTTTCTTATGAGAATATAAGACGGGATTAAACCCTGGATCTTTAGTATTCCATCTGGAATTAGATCGTAAATATGCTGTTACGGGTAATATCAGAAGTAAAAAAAAAGTAATATATTTTAATGCTTTATTTTGCGAATTAATCATTTTTTTTATACCATATACTACTAATAAAAAAATCAGAGGTAAAAAGGGAAAAAGGTAGTAATCGTGTACTTTTCCGATCATATTAATTTCAAAAAAGAAATACGCGGCAATACTCAGCCCTAAGACGAAAAAAATATAAAAGTATTTATGATGATATATTTTATTTCTAGAAATAAAATATATTGCTGCAAGGAAAAAAAGTAAAGAACCGTAGTTAATCAATAATTCGGGAAGTGTCGAAACAATATTATGAAACAAGAGATCTGATATCTGAGAAAAATCTGCTTCATTTAAAATGCCCGCGACAATTCCATTTCCATGCCAGTGAGGAATTACATAAATATACCAGGCAAAAACAGGAATCAAAAATATTAATGAAAAAAGAAATGGGATAAACAAATGCTTTGTTGAATTTTTTTTTTTAATTACTGCAAAGAAAAAATAAGAAAAAATAGCTGAAGCATAAAGGATAAATGGTAATTTGGCCAGAGCTGCCAGACAAAGAAAAAAACCGCAGAATATAAAATGAAACAGTCGGTTTGAATCAATCCATATAAAGAAAAAAGCCAGACTCCAAATACTCATGCAAAGAGCAAAATTATCAGGTAAAGGATTTAAAGTATAATAATAAAAAACCGGTGAGAAATTGAAAGCCCATGCACCTGCAGCTGCAAGAAAATTATCTGAAAAAATTTTCCTGAACAAAACAAATAAGCCCAATACACTTAACAAGCCTGTTATAAACGACAGAATTCTTGAAATTATAATTTGATCTCCAAATATTTTATAAAATAATGAGAACAACCACTGCATAATTGGAAACTCCATGCGAAAAATCCTGTCAGTGTCTGGATTTTCATTCACTTTTGGGTTAAGTATATTAATATCTTCCTTTGCAAAGTTATTAATTACAGTTTGTGTTTGTGTTTGCCTCCAAACATGAATACCTACTAAATCAAGACCAAAAATTTTTATATGCATGAATCCACTTATTACAGGAATTGCAATAAGAATAAAATAATATTTTTTCCGAAGGAGATGCATTGTTTATTAAATTCTTATTCCCAGAACCGTTACATCGTCTGTTTGTTCATACACAGTGTCAGTTTCAGCAGATATGTGATTTATCCAGTTTTCAAAAGTAGTTTCAAGTATTTTCTTTTGCTCGGCTAATGTTAAATGAGCAATGTCGGCAATTAATTTTTTAAAAGGTTTTGATTTGAATTTTACTCCTTTTTCTCCTCCGAACTGATCCATAAAACCATCGCTGAATAAATAAATTGTGTCGCCTTTTTGTAATTGAATAATATGATTTGTAAAGGGTTCTGAGTGGTCGTGCATGCCGATGGGTTGTTTGTCTCCCTTCACCTCATAAAGGGTTCCGGGAGATGAATCTGCCTTCACCTCTTGCAGGGGCTTCGGTGATGTAAAGGCGGGGTAATACCCCGTCTTTACTATGTAGAGAGGATTATTTGCCCCGGCAAAATGCAGTTCCATTGTTTTTTTATTCAACGCACACAAGGCAATATCCATACCATCCATAACCGTTGTCCATGAAGGTTGATTGCTCATTTTTTCTTTCTGGTGCAGGGATTCAATAATAGATGACTGCAAAAGGTCGAGTGCTTGCGCGGCTGTTTTGATTTCTTTATTTTTTGAAATTTCATTTAAAAAAGAAATTCCGAGTACACTCATAAATGCGCCGGGAACGCCGTGTCCGGTACAATCTGCCACGCAAAAAATTACCCAATCATCAATAATGCTACACCAAAAGAAATCGCCGCTTACAATATCGCGCGGTTTAAAAAACACAAAGTGTTCAGAAAATACCTGCTGAAACAATTCTTCTTTTGAAAACAGGGCTTTTTGTATTCGCTTGGCATAAATAATACTATCGGTAATATTTCTTTTTTGCTCTTTCAAAATTTTATTTTGACCGCTCAGAATGTCTCGCTGACTAATAATCTCATCACGCTGAGTTGCAATTTCTTCATTTTTCTGATTCAATTCCTCATTCCTTTCAAGAATCTGGTCGCGCTGATTTTCTATCTCATCACGTTGAGCCGTTATCTCCTCTTTTTGCTGGTTCAGTTCTTCATTTTTTTCTTCTATTTCTTTTTTCTGTTTTGTAAGCAAGATGTTTGCTTTTCTTTTTTGTCTGTATGCATAAAATGCTACAAAAAGCAGCAATAAAACCAAAAATAAACCTGTAGAAACCGCATAAATAAATGTACGATGCTGTTTAGCTTCCACATCTTGTTTTTCAATATGAATTTGTTGAAGTTCTATTTGTTTTTCTTTTTTCTCTGTCTGATATTTTGCATCAATTTCTTCTATGGCTTTTACTTTGTCTTCTTTATAGAGACTGTCGCTGGTTTCAATAAACAATTCTGCATACTTCAGTGAATTTGAAACATCACCCAGTCCCTTATAAGATTTCATCAGAACTTCTGCGGTTTTATTTTTCCAAAGCAAAGCGTCTAATTCTTCAGAAATCACCAAACATTCCTTTCCATATCTGACCGCTTCTGTAAAGTAAATTTTCTTTTCCGTTACATTATTCGTTGCATTTGCAAGATCAATATTTAACAAAGCCATATTTCCAAGAATTGCAGACACTCCTTTTTTGTCCCCGATTTCTTCCCGCAGTATATAGGATTTCTTATAAAAATCAAGCGCAAGTTTGTTGTCTCCAAGCTCTGAATGAACCAGACCCACATTGTTATAGCTTCCTGCTAGTCCGTATTTATCATTTGTACCCTCTTTCAGCTTCAGAGACATGGTGTAAAATTCAAGCGCTTTCTGAAAATCTTTTTTATTATAATATACCAATCCAATATTATTATAAGAAGCGGCAATACCTTTTTTGTCTCCTATTTTTTCTCTTAACTCAAGCGATTTCTTATAATATTCCTCTGCTTTCTCCAGTTGGTTTTGATCATTGTAAACACCGCCGATATAATTATAGCAGATAGCCATTCCTTTCAGGTTGTTATCTTTTTCATCAATATTCAGAGAGTGATGAAAACATTCAATTGCCTTTTCATACCTGCTTGTTTCAAAGTGTGCCAAACCCAAAGATTTATAACAAAGAGAAATTCCTTTTTCCCATTTATTTTTTTCTGCAAGTTTTAATCCCTGTTCTCCAAAAAATAGCGCAGAATCGGGGTTCGAATTACGATAAAGATTGCTAAGTGAAACAAAAGCTTTTACTTTAATTGTATCATGCTTCGCATTTTTTGTCGCATGCAGAAGGGAGTCTAAATTTCTCGGCTGAGAATATGAAGATGAAAAAAAATAAAAAATGAACCAGAAAATAAGTAAAATTTTTATTCGATTTTTAAATTGCATGAGATAAAAGGTTCAGTTTATAATGACAAAGTTAATTATTTTTTTAAAAAGTAAAATACTTCTAAATCCCATAAATTTTCTACCGGAGTTTGGTTATAAATAAAAAAAGGTCTTGCCAGAGAATGACAAGACCTTTTTTTACAGTTAAAATAAATTACACATTAATTTTCTTTAGATAATCGGGAGTAATTTCATGAGAAGTTAAAGATTCGTTTTGCTCCGCTTTCCTTATGACGTGAGGTTTTCCATCCATATCAATCATTACAATATTTGGTCTGAGTGTAATAAATTGCATCCATTGGGTCATATTATACGCGCCGATTCTGCTTATTACGACATGTTCTCCTTTGTTTAGCAAAGGGAAAGAAATGTTTTCCCTGATCACATCAATATTCATACAAAGCGGACCGTAGATTACAGAATCTTCTGTGTAATGAGTAAACGGCTGTGCAGGGGTAACTTTATGCTCATACCAGAATGATGTAAACAACAGATTCACTCCAATATCAATTACAAGCGATCGCCTACCGTCTGCAAGGCGTTTAATTGCAATGACGCTACCCAGTAAAGAACCAGCATCGTCAATAAGCGCACGACCTGTTTCCAAAATTAAAATAGGCATGTGATCCGGAAGAATTGCCGAACTTATAATAGCAGTTGATATTGCTTCTGCATAAGCATCGAAAGTAGGACATGTGTCGGTTCCCGGAGAAAAAGCTCCTTTCAATGTATTTTTTGATGCAAATCCACCTCCCAGATCAATGTATTTTATAGTATGGTTGAATTTTGTTTGCACTCCTACTGCAAGATCTGCAAGTTTTTTGGCAGCAAGTCCGTAAGCCCATGGAACCATAATATATGTACCAATATGCGCGTGAAGACCCACGAGTTCTAATTTTTTATTTAAAAGAATCCGGTTCAGCGCTTCCCATGCTTCGCCATTTTCATAATTAAAGCCGAAACGTGTCCACATAGGATATATTCCGGTATCCATATTTACGCGAATTGAAACCTTTGGCTTCTGCTCCATTTTCTCGGCAAGTTCTGCAATGGTATACAATTCATCAAAATGATCAATATGAATAAGCGAGCCATTTTTAATAGCTTTTTCAAGGTCTTTTTCTGTTTTATCAGGACCGTTAAAAATGATATGCTGTCCCTGCACGCCATTCGCAATTGCTTTATCGTACTCAAATCCTGATACAACTTCTGCCCATGAGCCTTCCTGATGGAAAACATTGCAAACAGCGTTCATGTAATTAGTTTTGTACGACCATGCAAATTGCACCTTCGGGTAACGTGTAGAGAAAGCCCGTTTTGCTTCTCTGTATGTATCCCTTATTGTGCGTTCGGATATCACGTAAAGAGGAGATCCAAATTCTTTAATTAGATCCTTAACCATTACGCCGTCAATACTTGTAATCGGGTCATATTCCGTTTTTAATCCGAATTTATTAGGCACATTAACATTCAGTTTTTTTATAATTGGTCTTTCGAAGGGTAATTTTTTTTCTGACATATTTTTTGAGTTTAAAGTTTAAAGTTTCAGGTTTCAAGTTAAACCGCTGGTTGAGCGGAGTCGAAACCAGCGAAGTCGAAGTCCACGCTACAATTCTCCGTTCATTGATAATTTTTCAAATTCTTCAAGATTTACGATCATATCCATTGAATAGCGCACAAACATTTTACCTACATCGTAAGATTCGTAGGGTTTCACTTCTTCGCCAAGAGCGAGCTTCACAAGCGCTTCGGGTAAATTTTGCCCTGCTCCTACTGCAAGATAAACCCAGGCGGGTATGCGGGGATTAATTTCAATAAGGAACAACTCATTATTATTCGTTTTAATAAGTTCGAGCTCCATCCCGCCTCTCCACTTTGTTTGTCCGATTATTTTATGAGTAAGGTCAAGCATATTCATATCATCAAGCGTAATTCCACCCCATGCTTTTCCTTTGTCTGTAATATATTGTTTTCTCATCGGAACTGCGCCGATTGTGTTTCCCTTACCATCTCCCAGTGCTATAACATTCACTTCTGTTCCATGAACAAATTCCTGAATAATTATAGGCAGCCCCCATTTTGAAACAATCTTGTTAAAATACATGCGAACCTGTTCGGGATTGTATGCTACATAAGCATCATAATATTTACCTTTTACAAGAAGCGGGTACGTGAAATCAGCAGTTAAGCCAAAAATTTCATTCTCTCCGAAAATCGGTCGGCTGAAAGGAACATTGACTCCATATTTTTTTCCGAAATCAGGAAGATTTGATTTCTGACGTTCTTCAAATTGTTCGTGTGTGGGAAGAAATGTATGAATATTCATTTTTTTAAGATCATCCGCACACTTCATAAAACTAAAAAGTTCCGCATCGAAATTTGGAATAATAACATCAATTTTTTCAATAGAATTAATATACTCCAAACGTTGCATTAGTGGTTCAATTCCTGCTGATGGATAAGGAATCTGATAGGTTTTATCAATAATATCGTGAAGATAAATTCCGGGTTCAAGATTTTCATAAGCAAACCCTATAATTCGCGCATCAAATTCTTTTGATTCACGAATTCCTCTTACAACCGGAATTCCAGGACCGGGATTGTCTGTATTATTTAAACCGGAAACTGCAACGGTTATTTTTTTCTTTGTCATAAACTATGTTGTTTGTTGTGCATTCTGATAGAAATACGTGTTCACTTTTGTAATAAAAATTTAATTTTAGTTGGAAGTCAGAAGCCAGAAGTCAGAAGATGGAAGATGGAAGTCCAAAGTTGGAAAATTCCTTACCATCATTAAATTTACTATTCTTCTGTAAGGTGATACTGCCGAATCATAGATATAAAATCAAGATAAGCTTTCTCAAATGTAGCATTATCTGAATCGTATTTTTCCAAAATGGCTTTTTGAATTTCCGGCAGTTGTTTTCCTTCTTTAAGCAACAGAAGTATTTCTGTCCCGACAGGGTTCAACGAATAGGTATCGCCTGTATTGGAGTCAAAAATAAAACCATTATCGCTTATTGCTATGTTTTTCTTTATTTTCATAATTTTTTCTCTTAAATATTACGATGCAAATAAATATACTTTGAAGCAGTTTAATGTTATAAAATTTTATTTTTTTTTAATAAAATTCTATTGATGGAGATCTTTCCTGTTTAATTCATAAACTTCTGTCCTTTTTTTCAGGTTGCAGGTTTCAAGTTACGTTAAATGATATTTATATGTTTTATTATATTACTTGCAACCTGTAATCTACCTGGCTACGCCAAAATAAATTTATCTGTAATACAATATTTCAACATATTATTCATTATTTTCAAGATTTTTATATCTTTGAATTGAATTAAGAGTCCACACCGAAATAAATTAAAAATGCCTTTCGGAGGAGATTCAAATAACAATAAAAAATATGGATTTAGTATTTGAAAAAAATTTAAAAAAGCAGGCTTCTTCGTCCGGAACAGAAGTATTTGAGTCTGGAAAAAAATTATATCTGTTGAAAAAACCTGCTCAATGGACAAGCGTGGCATTGTTTGTTACGGGCTTGGTTTCTGCGATATTGCTTGTAAATGGAATAATCATGTTTATTTCAAATTCTGGCACAGCGGTTACTGGTTTGGTTTTACTACTGCTGGGGCTGATAATTTTGTTTGCAGCATTTTTAATAATGCGACACAGGGCAAAAATCAATCGTATTCCTGCAAATGAATTACCTTGCATTTGTATTTTCGATTTTGAAAAAGACATGCTTATTGATGGTACAGGAAAGGTTGTTTGCCCGATTTCTTCTGTTAGGCTTGCCCGATCTTTTCAACTTGCATCCAGTTCCCCTTCACTGGTATTAAAATGGGAAAACAAATCACTTCTGCTGGTAAAAGGAAATCCATTTTCTGGCGGAATTAATGCAGTGGAACGCTTTTTAATTGAAAAGGGGGTTCAAAGGAAAAGTGCAAAGTAGATTTACTTTTTTGTTTTTAGTTCAAAAATTTACACAGCAAATGAATTAATTTGTATTAATTTTTAATACTTTTTTGCATTGATTTTAATTTCTACTTCTAATAAAAACAATTATGAGCCAATTAAATGTTTTTTTACCCTGGTGTTCTCTTGAGGACAAAGCCAACAGAGAGCAAATGCAAAATATTTTGTTGAAAGCAGGTATGCAAATTATTCCGCTTCAGCAATCCCCCGAAAATGAAATTGAGTTTATGCAGGAAGCTAAAAAAGCTGCTGCGGATGCTGATTGTTCTCTGCATATTATTGGTGTGAATTATGGTAAAACAATGGATTTTGACGCAACTCTTTCCATTGCAAAATTTCAATTCAATGAAGCAAAAAAACGTGCTGCTGAAAACTCAAAATACAAAGCTTTTGTGTGGTATCCGTCCAATCTTGTAGGTGTTGACAAAGACTCCCTGCAGGAAGCATTTATCAATGAAATCAGGCACAGCATTACGAACAATATTATTTTCACAACTATTGCATCACCCATTCAGCTTGTTGACGATATCCGTTCCATGATGGAACAAAAAGAACAAACTCATTTTGATGTAAATGAAACAGACATTTTTATCATGTTTAATGAGATGGATGAAGGAGAGGCAGAAGAGATAACAGATATGCTCAGTGATATTGTTTCTGTCGAAAAATTAAATATTATTCAGGACAGCGATACCAATTACTCAGAGCTATGCAATCAGCAAATAGGAAAGTCGAAACTTGCAGTGGTTTATTTTAAAGAAACATCAGACTGGGCTTTGCCTTTTGTGCAACAAGTATGGAAAAAAGTAGGTGGCGCTTCTTCAAACACAGCAATTCTTCTTATTGGTGATGAGGATCCTGATACCAACAAAGGAAAAATATTTAAAGCTCCTAAGGTTGTGTCGCTAATAGTGTCAGGAGAGTTGATTCCATTGGAAATTAAGGTGCAGTATGATAAGGCGGTGGAGGAGAATTGAGTCCACTCCGCAAACTCTTTTTTTTGCCACAAAGGCTCAAAGGCTCAAACCTGCCTTGCCGGTAGCTACCGTGTGGACACAAATATGTGAAGTATTTTTATTGAGGTGTTTGATATTTTTAATATTTTAAGCCTACTCTGAATATTAATTAAACCTAATATATGACACGAATTTCACGAATTAGCCTGCCTACCTGTTAACAACAGGTAAATCAGTCGATTTATCAACTGAAGTTGACAAGGCAGGTTCGTGTAATTCGTGTCAATAATACTTTTCGGAAAGGACTTAATAAAAAAGATGTGTCCACACGGTAGCTTGCCGGTAGGCAGGGAAAGCGAAGTGTTAAGTATTTGTTTTCAATGCCTTTTCAGCTTTGCGTCTTTGAGTCTTAGAGGCATTTATTAATAATTTGACTTTTTGAAGAACACTCAAAATTAAAATTTTAAAAAAACAATTATGTCAGAACCAAAAATCTGTCCCTACCCAGGCCTTAGGCCGTTTACCGAAGAAGAATCAATCTTTTTCAAAGGCCGCGATGAGCATATTCAGCAAATAATTGCGCAGCTTGAAGAAAAAAAATTCGTGATGCTTACCGGCGCTTCCGGCGATGGAAAATCTTCTATTGTTTATGCCGGTGTGATGCCCAATGCACGCGCTGGGTTTTTTAAAGCAAAATTTAATAACTGGGTTATAGCTGATTTCAGACCGGAACGTAGCCCTCTGAAAAGCCTTTCAGCTTCTCTTGCAAAACAATTACAACTCGATCCTGTTCATGTGGAAAATGAATTGCGTTGCGGATTCTCAGCACTTGTTGATTTGTATAAATCTTCAAAATATTATCTCGATACAGAAGCCGAAGCATACAAAAATGCTGAACTCAAAGAACAAAAGCTTCAGAAACGTAAAGCAGCAAACCTTTTTATATTAGCAGACCAGTTCGAAGAATTTTTCACAAACAAAGAAAATTTCAACAATGGAAAAGCTTCTCTTGACTCACAGCTTGTCATTAATTTATTGCTCGAAACCGCTAAAATAGCATTATCTCAGGATATTCCCATTTACATTATTTGCACCATGCGCAGCGATTATATTGGTCAATGTGCAGCATTCAGAGGACTTCCGGAATACATTGGTTTTAGCCAATTTTTTGTACCCCGCCTGAAACGCAAAGAAATGTATCAGGTAATTCAGGAACCGGCAGAGTTAAGTGGTTGCAAAATTTCAAATCGCTTAACAGAAATTCTAATAAACGAACTGCGCGAGGGTTTCGACCAGTTGCCGGTTTTGCAGCATGCCCTGCACCAGGTTTGGGAAAAAGCAGACATGGGCAATGAAGAAATGGATTTGCAGCATCTGGCAAAATTAGGGGGCTTGCGAAGTTCTTTTCTGACAGAATCCGATAAGATAAAATTTGAAGAATGGTTTAAAGATTTACCGGAATACAAAAAAATGTTTTTTGAAAAGCCATCTCTTGAAAATGTTTTGAATGCACATGCAAATGAATTGTACGAAACAGCGTATGAATATTATCTGCAGCATTCTGCAAAAGCTCAAAAATTAAATGTAACCGATGTTCAATTTATTATTAAAAAAACATTTCAGAGCCTTTCCCGTATTGATGATGGCCGCGCAGTACGTAGCCGCATGACAGTGCAGGATGTTTTAAGTATTATAAATAACGCTAAAATTTCTGAAGATGATGTCTGTTCCACCATCAATCTTTTTCGTGAACAGGGCAACACGTTTCTTTACCCATTTATACAACCCGACCAGCCAGAAACTACACATATTAAATCAGAAACCATTCTTGATATTACACACGAATCGCTTATCAGAAATTGGGATTTGCTGAGTGAATGGTCGAAAGAAGAAAACGAGAACAGGGAAAATTATCTTGATTTTGTAAAGCAGCTTAAACGCTGGACAGATAATGGCAAATCTAAAAATTATTTACTGCCGCAGGGTCCGCTTTTATTTTTTGAAAAATGGTATTCTGTCTGCATTCCAAATAAATACTGGATTGCGAAATACGACGACAGCCCGATAAATATTAAAGAAAAATGGGATCGTGCAGAAGCAATTATTAACGATGCAAAAGAATTTTTAAATCAAAGTCGCACAGAGGCAGAAAGAATAGAAAAAAATAAGCAACACAAACGCAGACTTGTTTATTTATCATCTGCTGCAATTATTGTTTTTTTGGCTGTATTTGGTTTTATTGCATATAAAAACGGCAAAGAAGCAGAGCTCAATTCTAAAATAGAAAAATCAAAAAGTTTGGCAGCGTATGCAATGGATGCAAAAGATAATGATCCGACACTAGCATATCTTCTCGCGGAAAAAGCCTGGCAAACCTACCCAACCAGAGACGCAGAAGCTGCATTGATAAATGCATATTATAAGGCGCCGTTTTTTAATACTTTAGTAGGAGAGGATGCTGTTGTATCAACAAATGGTAAATTTATATTGACAACATCTGCAAATGATAATTATATCAGACTATATGACAACTCAGGTTGTCTGATAAAAACGCTAAAAGGGTTTAATGGTCCTCCTTATAAAAATAGTACCTTCTTTTCAAATAATAATAAATTTATTCTTTCAAGAAGTAATGCAGATTCGACTATAAAAATATGGAATATTAATGGAAATTTAGTTTTATCTGTTGATTTAAAACAAGTAACAGCTAAGTTTGCTAATGATTTTATTCTTTTTGGAATACTTCCTAACAATAATTGTATTTTTATAAATGAAGCTGGATATAAAATTATTGATCTGAAAGGAAAAGAAATTAAAAATATTAAAGAAAAAATTGATTTCAATGATTTGATTTCATATAAATTCAATGATTATAAAAATTTTGATGTGTTATTGAGAGATACATCTGGGACATTGGTTAAAGATAACATTTTAACATATTGTGGGTATTCAACAAAAATTGATTTGCATTATTTTTTCTGTAATAACTTACTTAAACGTATTAATTATTTAAACTTTATTGAAAATAACGATTTGCTTCCCAATGTGGATATTTGCTATTTTCCCATTTATGATAAGGTGTATATAAAAGGTACAAAAAAAGAAAAAAAAGAAAAAAAGATTTATATAACAGATCGCAACTTCAATTTAATATGCGAATATCAGGGCACATTAAATAAATATAATGCACGAAAAGGCTTCTTCTTGATTTCAGATACAATTAAAAGAAAAATTAATGTTAATAATTTAAATGGTAAATTAATACATTCGTTTCAAATTCCGGAATCAATTAACCTTACATCTGATAAAGTTAGTTTTGAATTTTTAGATTCATTGCTATTGGTTCAGAAAGAAGGGAAGTCTTATTTTTTAAATAATAGGAATAAATTTTCTTTCGTTCTTAACAGTTTTAATTATGAAAGTTCTTATGGATTAAACAAACTTGTTGATAATACAATTTTGGCAAGAATAAAAAACACAAACACACTTTTTTGTTTCCAAAATGACTATATAAAGTCTTTTGTTGTAGAAGCAAAAATAGGAACTACAAATAAGTATAACGAACAATGGGAAATTGTTGGGACTGAAAATGACACAATAGCCCCTGTGATAGAATTTATTCCTGAAAACAATGGTTTTATTTCAGCAGTTTATGGTGACGACACTTCAAACTATGAGTATGCTTTATTTGATAATCAGGGTAAATTGATTTTGACATTAACCGGCAATATGCGAATTGGGGATATTGTCGTTTCGCAATCAAAAAAATATTTTTCATCAAACATAAATTTTTCAATTTTTCAGATTTATAGTTTAAAAGATTTAAAAAAACAATATTATAAAAAGACAAATTTTTCTTTTGAATCGAGCCATCAAAAAAATAAAAATATATTTTTTATTGAAAGAGCAGATACCTTATGTTCATTTATAACAAATGATAAATTTTATTTACTCAGCAACGAGTTTAAATTAATAGACAGTCTTCCTCTTAAATCTAAATTAAATCCGGAAAGAGGTAGTGTGGTTTTTAATGATCGTTATGTTTTTAATATTGTTACCCATGAAGATTTTATTAATACGACAGGAATATGTTATGATATTAAAAAGAAAGACTCTATTGTTGTTTGGAAAAACAGAAAAATTAAAAATCCTTTAATTTCAGAAAATAGCGATTTGTGTTGTTATGACGAGCAGACGAAAGATTTTCTTGTATTTGATGTTAAGGGAAAGCTTAAAAATAAATGCAAAAATAATTCAGGAAGTATGATAATAAAGCAATATAATTCACAAAATAAAATTACATATTTAACAACAAATACACAAGATTTCTATAACCTAGATGTAAAGGATGTAGTTATGAGGACAGCTCAATCAGTTGTTTTTTCTGATACTTATGATATTACAACAGGAAAAAAAATTGCAAGTTTTATCGAGCCAGAGTTTGATTTAGGCGGTAGTTATATAATTTTAAATGAAAGGATTTTAACAACAGAAGGATATAAATGGAATGACGGAAAATTGATTTTAAAAGCTGATAACATAAGAGTATCACCTGATAACAAATACCTGTCTTATTTAGATAAAGATCTTTTAAAAACCCGCGTTATGACCATTGTCCCTGATGAAATAATTAAACGCGTACGAGTTGTTAAAGAATTTGGCGAAATACGTGGCTTTACAGAGTATGAGAAAAAAATGTACAATATTGAATAATTAAGAATTACCTCGTGTTTGCAATTCGTAATTCTAAATTCGTAATTAAAAAATTATGCAAGAACCAAAAATTTGCCCCTACCCAGGCCTTAGGCCATTCACAGAAGAAGAATCTATATTTTTCAAAGGTCGCGATGAACATATTCAGCAAATAATTGCGCAGCTTGAAGAAAAGAAATTCGTGATGCTTACAGGCGCTTCCGGAGATGGAAAATCTTCTATTGTTTATGCCGGTGTGATGCCCAATGCACGCGCTGGGTTTTTTAAAGCAAAATTTAATAACTGGGTAATAGCTGACTTCAGACCAGAACGCTCACCACTGAAAAGCCTTTCAGCTTCTCTTGCAAAACAATTACAACTCGATCCTGTGCATGTGGAAAATGAATTGCGTTGCGGATTTTCAGCGCTTGTTGATCTTTACAAATCTTCAAAATATTATCTTGATACTGACAGCGATGCTTATAAAAATGCCGAAATAAAAGAACAAAAAAGTCTGAAACACCAGCTGTCTCGGATTTGTAATCCGAGACAAAAACAAAACAAATTTTTAACTAGCTATCTCGGATTTGTAATCCGAGACTAAAACAATTTTTAATATATTTTATGTCAGATAGTTACAAAATACGCGATAATGAAAGAGCTTATTTTATTACAATGACAATTGTTGGTTGGATTGACGTTTTTACAAGAAAAGAACAAAAACTTTTAATGGTAAATTCCTTAAAATATTGTCAGGAAAAAAAAGGCTTAGAAATTTATGCCTGGTGTTTAATGCCAAGTCATTTGCATATAATTTGCAGAGCAGGTGGAGAAATTAAACTAACAGATATTTTGAGAGATTTAAAAAAATTTACATCCAAAGCAATAGTGAAAAAAATTATTGAAGAACATGAAAGCAGGAGAGAATGCCTGCCTGGCGGCAGACAGGGATGTTGCAATGCTTCAAAGATGCATGTTCTCATCTAAAAAGAAATCAGGAATATAAAGTCTGGCAGGACGGAAATCATGCAAAAGAAATTTTCAGTAACAATTTTTTTTACGAAAAATTGGAATATATACACAAAAACCCTGTTGAAGAACTGACCGTTGAAAAGCCGGAAGATTATTTGTTTAGTTCTGCAAGAAATTATGCAGGATTGGATAATTATCTGGATGTTATTTTGGAATCGGGGAAAATGGTTACTGTTAGATGATTTAATTAGCCTCGGATTGCAAATCCGAGACAGCAGGCAGCGGGGGAAATGGTTACTGTAAAATGAAAATATGTCTCGGATTGCAAATCCGAGACGGCGAGAAGAAGAAATTAAGTAATTGTTACTATTTTTGAATTTTCCACAGGAACAAGCCGAAAATCCTTTGCAACAACAAAACAGAGTAGGTAATATTTTAAAATTTAATTTTATGAAAAAATCAACATGGATTATCGGACTATCTGCTGCAATACTTGTTTTGCTGGGAGTTGCTTTTAAAGTGCATCATTGGCCGGGAGCAAGCATTATTATTCTTATCGGTTCTGCATCTTTATCTGTTTATGGACTTCTTCTTTATATGGAGAAAAAACTACTTGCAGATACTCTTGTGAAAAAAATTGTGAATATTTGTACTACTGTAGCTTTGTTTATTATCCCTTTATCATTTTTATTTAAAGTACAACCCTGGCCTGGTGCTTCAATTGGGCTTCATGTATCGCATGTGCTGATTTTATTAATGATTCCGCTGCTTATTATTCATGCTGTAAAGGAAAAAGAAGCCAGAAAAAAGTTGAATTTTCAGAACGAAGCAATCCTCTTTATTGCTCTTGTTGCATTTTCTGTTTTTGTATGGCAAACACGCATCAGCAAACAGGTTCTCGACAGTTTTATATTACAGGATATTTCTGTGAAAAAAGAAATTATTTATCAGAAAACCAAAGCCGATGATTTGTTCAACACTCTTGAAAGTGCTGTAAAATCAAGTGGAAGAGCTCAAAGTTATTTAACAAAGGCAACAGATATAAGATTAAAAACAGACAGCCTGATTTGTTATATTAATGAACTTGGAAATAAAATGTTGTCTTATTGGCAAGAGGAAAACCCTTCAATGGACTCTCTTATGAAATTTTCGGAAAAAGAAAACACGTATGTCTCACCACTGATTATGATAATAGAAGGCAAAGGCGAAATTTTAAAATCAAAATTAAATGCCTATACTGAAGCGATGGATGCTGTAACAAATTCAAGAGGAAAACACATGATAGAATTGTTTTTTAATACGCAGGATCCACAGAGAAAAGACACCCTTGAAACACCGCGTACATGGGTAACCGAAAATTTTCAGCATCTTCCTTTAATTGCAGTTTTGATAAATATGAACGATATGATTTCACACATACGTATGCTTGAGGCTGAAACCATGCTGTACATACAGGCAATTGCAGCAATAGAAATTAATTCGGTTCCGGCTGAAAAGAAAGATAAAAACAACAAATAAACCATGCTTTTCTACATTTTACTCATATCAGTTATTTTGCTCACAGCAGCGCTTTCTTATCTTTTCATCAGGCATTTGTCTGCAATGAAAGAAATGCAATCTACCATTGCTGGCATTGAAGAAGAGAAGAAAAAAGCGACTGCTTCTGTTTCTGCTATTCAAACAGAAGCCGAACTTTCAATTCTGGAAAAAAAGAAAATGGAAGAAGAAAAGAAAAAATTCGAAGAGAAGAATAAGAAGATGTGGACAATGAATGAGGCGGTTTATAAAGAGAAGAAAAAGGTAGATGAAGAAAATGAAAAACTGCTTAAAGAAAAAGAAAAATTAGAAGCTGAAAAGAAAAAATTTCAGGAAAAAAATAAAAAACTGTGGGATCAGAGTTTGGCTATTCATAAGGAAAAAGAGCGCATTGATGTTATGCGGAAAGAGATTGAAGAAAAGCATCACAATGTTACAGAAAGCATACGATATGCCCGTCGTATACAGCGCGCAATTCTTCCTCCCGATGAAATCCGAAAACAGTGGCTTCCGGAATCATTTGTGCTCTATCGCCCTAAGGACATTGTAAGCGGTGATTTTTACTGGATAGAAAAAGTTGAAGCCGATGATGATGATGAAATCATTTTGTTTTCTGCTGTTGATTGCACTGGACATGGAGTACCGGGAGCATTCATGAGCATCTTCGGATTTAACCTTCTAAACCAGGCACTCGACGAACACAACCTGAAAAAACCTGCTGAAATTCTCGATTTTCTGAGCAATGGTGTGATGAAAAAATTGCGTATGCACAACGAAGAAACCGTTGTGAAAGACGGCATGGATCTTATGCTTTGCGCATTTCATAAAAACAAAATGAAACTCGAATACGCCGGGGTGCATAATCCGCTATACATTGTAAGAGGCGAAGAACTGATACAGTTAAAGGCAGATAAACATGCAATCGGCGATCCTTATGAAGACGATTTTACAGGTTATAATAATTATGAATTTACCTTGGAAAAAGGTGACCAGATTTACGTTTTTTCAGACGGTTTTTGCGACCAGTTCGGAGGTCCACAACGCAGAAAATTTATGAGTAAAAATTTCAGAGAAACCATTTTATCTATGCGGAATTTGAGCATGGCAGAACAACGCGCAAAGCTGAAACAGGTGCTTGAAGATTGGCGGGGAGATATTGAGCAGTATGATGATATTACGGTTATGGGAGTTAGGGTGTGAGGGGAGAATTAGCACTTCGACTACGCTCAGTGTGTCAGAATTAGGAATTATGAATTGCGCTGTTACACTGGCTAAGCTGTATAAAGCTAAAATCGTTTTTTATAAATTTATTATTAAATTTACGTATATTTGTAATAAATAAATCATCATCTTATGACTCGGGATATTTTAATGAAAAAAACAATAGAAAAAATTCAGAAATTGCCGGAATCAAAATTAAAAGAGGTTTCTGACTTTGCTGATTTTCTTTTGAATAAAATTAATAATCAGATATTGACTGATGGGATAATGCAATTAACTGCAAAATCTAAATCTTTTGATTTTTTAAATAATGAAGAAGATTTATATACAAAAAATGATTTAAAAGAAATCTATACCGATTTTAAACAGATTTCCTCAAAGAAAAAGGAGTAAAAGTCTTTATGCTGAGCCATAGAAATACCAAATTATAAAAACATTAAATTAAGTCCAAGTATACAAATGAAAAAAGGCGATATTGTTTTAATACCATTCCCTTTTACTGATTTAACAGGAATAAAAACAAGACCTGCTGTTATATTAATTGCGGAAGTTGCTGATGTTACGGTTTCGTTCATTACTACTCAGGTTAAATGGCAGGAACAATTTGATTTGCTATTGGAGCCGACTAAAAAGAATGGACTTAAAAAAACATCTTTAATACGGTTAAGCAAGTTGGCTACAATTGATACTGATTTGCTGATAGGCAGACTTGGTTCTATAGACACAAAACAAATTGAAAAGTTAAACTTGAATTTGAAAAGTCTTTTACAATTAGAATGAAACTCTGTAATAGAGTAAAAAAACATCCGCTTAAAATGCCGAAAAACCATAATTTTGTAACTTTGTAAAAAATATCTACTTTTGATTAAAAACTTTGACTGGTTTTATTTTTTAAATTAAAAAAACAAATCATATAATATCATGAACAAAGAAGTAATACTTGACTACAGTGGCGAATTCAGGTTCGAAACAATTGAGTTGCTTCTTTCTCTGGTTCGTGATAAAATTAATCAGTTAGAAATTAAAACCGGGATTAAAAAAAAGGTGGTGAATATTTTAGTGGAATGTCTTGAAAATATTTACAAATACACAACCCTCGATAAAGAAAATGATTACGGCAATTCGTTGTTTACTTCAAAAATTACTCTTGAAAGAACAGCAGAGGCATTTATTATAACATCAGGAAATACAATACTCAACAAGAATATTGAAAAACTTAAACAAAAAATTGATCAGGTAAATTCATTGGATAAAGACGGTTTGCAAAAGCTTTATGAGGATATCATCAACAACAATGAGATTTCAGAAAAAGGGGGCGCAGGTCTTGGCATTATTGATATTGCATTAAAATCAAACAATAAGCTGCACTACAATTTTACTTCATTAGACGAAAACTGCTCTTTTTATGAATTGATTGTAAATATACAGAATGGTAATTGATTGTGGGAGTCAGCAGTCAAAATAGTCGGCAGTTGGCAGTCAAAAAAGTCGGCAGTCGGCAGTCAAATAGTCGCCAGTCAAACAGACTGAGGACTGAGGACTGAGGACTGAGGACTGAAAAAAAACACTTACGTTACATAAGAAATAAATAAATATAACATGGAAGCACTAATAATTGAAGCAACGCCAAACACGCCAAAAGTTACATTAAATCCGGCAGAAAAAATATTTAACATTACAGGCGAATCACGCCCTGAAAACGTGAAAGATTTTTACGAACCGATCCTCAAGTGGTTTGAAAATTATCTCGCAGAGCTGAAATCACAAGGTAATACCAAAGCGTTTTCTTTGCGGCTCTTTCTCGAATATTTCAACTCTTCATCGGCAAAATACATGCTGAATCTTTCAAAAAAAATGTATGAATTTATCGCAGCGGGAATCCCTGTAAGCATTGACTGGTGCTTTATTGAAGACGATGAAGATATGAAAGAAACTGGCGAAGAAATTGAACGTATGACCAAAGTACCGTTTAAATATATGGTTGTGGAGTAAAGCATATTATTTATCATTCCAGCTTTATTTACCTGACTGTTGTTTTTCAAAAAAATGTATATATCTGAAAAAAAATAAATTTTTATATTAAAATTTTCGGTAGATGTACAATTGTTGGTTCAATAAGCATAAAATTGCAGATTAGGTAGATGTACAATTGTTGATTCGCTATATGTACAACTGTATTTCTATTGAATTTCTATCGAACATCTATCGAATTCCTTATTTGTAATTATCTCTTCCTGAATTTTATTTCGCCCAATTTATCTAACAGTTTTTTCAGTATATCAAAGTAAAGAAAAATATACAAGCTCATTGTCGTAATCCAGATAAAAACAATATTAAACCAGAAAGTATCAAATTGCGTGTTGCCAATTATTTTGATTGATGAATACAAATGCGCCCTTCCGTAATTACTTTCCGGAGTATAATAAACAGGGTCTTTCATGCGGATAAATTTTCCTTCTATTTCGCGAATTTTATTTAGCTCCAGATTATTCAGAACCAAATCGCCAAGACTTTGATTATGATATTTATTTTTAAATGCTGTAAATGCTTCTTCTCCTCCAAGCTGCTTCTTCATTTCATTATATTTTTTATCACGAAGCGAACTTGCAGCATTATAACGAGAGCCGTATAACTTTCGCAATGGTTGTATATACGATTTAACTTTTTCTATATCCTCCAATGCAAATTTCGCCTGATTCAAAACAGCGCTATGAGAAAAATTTTGTTCGCTAATTTTTTCTAATTGTTGAATTCCATTTTGCAGTAATATAAAATCATTCGTGTTTGTGATTTTTTTATTCAGCGAAATATCGCGCTCAATGCAGTTTAATTTATTATCAATCGCCGGTATAAAAAAATTTGAAACATAACCGTTATTGCTGATTTCCTTTTCAAAATCAAAAAAAACTTTTTGATATTTATTGTTTCGGAATTGTTCAACAGCAAGTGCCTCAAATGCCCATCGGGAGGTCATCATATCGCCTATTACGGGTACAAATTTATAGTTTCCGAGATAATTATTAAGCTTGTCAAATTTCACGATAACACCGCTGAATATTAGCTGTGGGACAAGAATAAAAGGAATCAGGATATATACCGTAATTACCGAATTAAAGCCGGAAGAAATGAATAAACCCATCATATTTGCAAGGCAGGATGTTGTGAATAGGACAATCCAATAAGCAAAGGTCATTCCGGAAATTCCAAAAATTGTATTTCCCACCAGCACAAATGAAAGGGTCTGAATGGCTGATAATACAAATAAAATTATGACCTTTGAATTGATGTAACTAAACCGGCTGAGATTTAAAAATGTTTCACGCTGACGTATTTTACGGTCTTTGATAATTTCTTCCGCGCTAACAGTCATTCCTATAAATAAAGCAACAACAACACTCATAAAAATATAGGCCATCAGGTTGTCATTCGTTCCGAAAAGATATCCCCCGCTTAATTTTTCCGGACTGATATATCTTGTAACATACGCGAGAATTCCAGCTAATACAGGCGCTTCCAGAAGACTTATAAGTAAATACTGCTTATTGGTAATTTTGGAAAGTACGTCGCGAATTGTAAATATTTTCAATTGTTTCAGCAGTCCAGGAATTTTGAAATCGCTCTGAGGGAGTTGATTTGATAATTCTTTTTTCTTTAGCGAGGGAATAATTTTTTTCTCAAACATCCCATGCCATTCTTTTGCAGAAACTTTTCTATTGCGGGTTAATTTTCCGTATTCGTCTACTACTTTTGATTCAATAATTTGCAAAACCTGCTCGGGGTTGACGTTTCCGCACTTCACACAATGACTTTCATCTGCATTGATAGCACCCGTAATGGTTTTAAAATAGGTAACAGCATCCGAAGGATTTCCATAATAAATCGGATATCCGCCCTTGTCCATAAAAATAAGTTTGTCGAACATTTTATAAATATCCGAAGAAGGCTGATGAATATTGACAATTACAAGCTTTCCTTTAAGGGTTTGTTCTTTGAGAAGATCCATTACAATTTCGGAATCCATAGAAGACAAGCCGGAAGTAGGCTCATCGACAAAAAGTACATAAGGTTCACGAATAAGTTCCAGCGCTATGTTGAGACGTTTTCTTTGTCCACCGCTGATAAATTTATTAAGAGGCGAACCAACAGTGAGGTCTTTGATTGCGAACAAATCCAGATCCTTTAATACCCTTTCTACAGCTTCTGCAATTTTTTGTTCAGAAAGATTGTCAAAACAAAGTTTCGCACAATAATACAAATTCTGGTAAACGCTGAGTTCTTCAATTAACAGATCATCCTGTGGAATAAATCCGATCATTCCTTTAACTTCACTTTTTTCGCCATAAACATCGTAGCCGTTAATGCTTATCAGTCCTTTCTGCGGTTTCAGATTTCCGTTCAGAACATTCAACAGTGTAGATTTCCCAACACCACTCCCTCCCATGATGCCCACCAACACACCGGATTCTTCAGAAAAATTAAAATTCTGAATACCATTCGTACTGTTCTTAAAATGAAAAATCACTTGTTCTGCTGTCAGCACTACTTTTTCTGAGGCACGAGAAGCTAAAAATTTCCCGGCAATATCACTGTAATACACCGGAGAGATACGGGAGCTGCGGATTGAAGAGCCTTTATCAAGCGTATTAACACGACCGGGCAACACAGCTTGTCCGTTCAGATATAGCTCATCAGTTCCTGAATATTTAAAAAAGTAAATGTTTGTACTTTTAACACGAAAAACAACAATACGCTCATCAATACTTTCACTGAAAATATGTTTTTGCAATAAAGATGCAGGCGAAGGATTATTATCTATTATCAGGATATTTTCTGATTCAGGTGCATCGGATGTTGGATAAAAAACATACGACCGACTGTTTTTAAATTCTTCTTCAGAAATTTTAAAAGCATCAGCAACAGTTTCTGTAAATTCAAGTTCTGTTTCTCCGGGTGTTTTACCAAAACTGATGAATTCTAAAAGCTGAAACAACACAAGCACTTTCTGCTCCTGCTGTAGCTCTTCGTTAATCTGTTCGCAGATGGAAAGAATTTTCATAGCATTAAGCGAAGCGCGCTTCTTCACTTTTTTACCTTCTTTTTCATCCAGCCCGCCATGGTATTCGGCAATATATCCATCAAAAGCTTTCAGATAATGTTCAACCATTTCATTGTTCAGTTGTCTGCGCAGAAACGACTCTACCAGTGCTCTTCCTGATGAGTCGGTTTCATTTGTTTTTTCTTCATACACAAGGGCAAAAAGCCGTATCAATGCGTTTAAAATTTTTTCACTCATGGCTAGTTATTATTTTTGATTGGTTTGGAAAAATCAAATAAATTTTTTTAACTCCTACTCTTTCTGTAAGCTGGTTCTGTGGAGATCCCAAAAGTTTCCACAGGGTAAAAACATGCCCGATTTAAGTATACAAAAATAAAAAACCCCATGGAAATCCACAGGGCCTATTATTTAGTATTTCAACATTTTTAAATTTTCAGGGGAAAATATGCGTTTTTTTGCTAACACTATTTGATATATTCGTTACGAATGCTTTCAATTTTAGTAGAAAGATTTTTCAGTTGCTCATCTGTCAGGGTTTCTGCAACATTATCAAAAATCGCATTTATGTCTTTTATTTTTAAGGCTATTTCCTGAATGTCTTCATTGTCTTTATATAAACCTAACAGCGCACCTAATTTTTTCAGCACATCTTTTTGTCCGGCTATTACCTTTTTCAGTTCATCATTTTTAGCTGCAAAAGCCGCTAATTGCGTTGAAATGAACAAGCCCTCAATAGTAGCGCCAGCAATAGATATGGTTGCTATGTTTGATCTTCCTGATTCATTTAATTTTTCATAAGTACCTGCAAACTGTTTCGTGAACATGTTAATCAAAGAATCTTTCGATTTAAAATTTTCCTCAAGCTTTTCTTGCATGGATTTATCTACAGCATTAGCAATTTCTAACTTCTCAGTTAATTTTTGCGTTGCAACAAGATATTTCGTTGTTTCCTGCTTTTTGTTATACGTTGCAGCATAGCATAAATCGGCACCATAAATTCCCCAGTTTAATGCCTTGCTTTTCACGGTTGTATATTTTTCTGCACTTTCAACAGGATTTGATACATCTAAAATATAGCTTGCACCCGCATCATTAAGCATTTTTGTAAGCTGAAAGGGAGTCGGAAAAGACTTTATTATGGTTTCTGCTTCCTGAATTGCCTGTTCATTTGCCTGCGCTAATGAATCTACAGCGTTTGTTTGTTTGTTTTCCTGATTACCACCGCAACTGCTTAACGCAAATGCTCCGGCTACAAAAAAATAAAATGAATTTTTTTTCAATACATTTAAAATAGTCCTCATAAAAAAAGATTTTTGTGTTTACTGCCTCAAAATTATTTATTTCTTCTTAATTCACAAATTTTATTCAGCACGTCAACCCTTATTCGTTTTATTTTTTTAGGCAAAGAATCAGTAGGTGTACAATAGATGTACAATTGTACTACGATAGATGTACAATCGTATTTTTATTGTATTCCTATTGTATTCCTACCGAATTTCCATTGAACGTCTATTGAATTTCTATCGTATTCCTATTATATTCCTACCGAACAATCGCTAAATTCCATCATTCAAACAAAATTCAAACAACTAATAATAAATAAATTGCAATAAAAAATTATTAAATATTTCTGTTTCTTAACATATTCAATCGTAAATTCCACTTTTTGTTTAAAAATGTGATAATCAAAATATTAAAAATTGCATTAAAATTATTGTTGGAAAAAAAAATTATCTGATCACACTTAAAACTTTATCTTTGCCACATATTAAAGTGTAAGACACTAATAATTATATATTTAACACAAAAATTAAGTTTATGGCAAAGAAAAATGTTATCATCATCGGAGCTGCAGGACGTGATTTTCACAACTTCAACTGCTATTTCAGAGGAAATGCCCAGTACAATGTAGTAGCGTTTACAGCAGCGCAAATTCCTGATATTGACGGAAGAAAATATCCCAAAGAATTAGCGGGAGAAGAATTATATCCAGAAGGAATTCCCATTTTCGCAGAAGAAGAACTTCCGGAATTAATTAAAAAATACAATGTTGACGAATGCGTATTTGCATACAGCGATCAGCCACATGTTAAAGTTATGAATGTTGGCGCATTAGTGAATGCTGCTGGAGCAGATTTTTCTATGATGGGGCCAAAGCGCACCCAGGTAGTAAGCAAAAAACCGGTGATCGGTGTTTGCGCAACCCGCACAGGCTGTGGAAAAAGCCAGACTTCCAGAAGGGTAATTGAATTACTTATGGAGCAGGGCTTAAAAGTGGTTGCTATTCGTCACCCAATGCCTTATGGCGATTTGAATGCTCAAAAAGTTCAACGTTTTGCAACTGTTGAAGACCTGAAAAAACACAAATGCACCATTGAAGAAATGGAAGAATACGAACCACATGTTGTTCGTGGCAATGTTATTTATGCAGGAGTTGATTATGCTGCTATTTTAGAGGCTGCCGAAAACGATCCTGATGGTTGTGATGTTGTTTTATGGGATGGCGGAAATAACGACTTCGCTTTCTACAAAACAGATTTATTAATTGGTGTTGCGGATCCACACAGACCCGGAGCAGAAGTTTCTTACTATCCCGGCGAAGTTGTTGCTCGTATGGCAGATGTTATTGTTATCAATAAAATTGATACAGCAGATATGGCAAACATCCAGATTGTACGCGACAATATTCAGAAAATAAATCCTAAAGCCATTGTTGTTGATGGTGCTTCACCGATATCTGTAGATAAACCAGAACTTATTAAAGGTAAAAAAGTATTGGTTGTAGAAGACGGTCCAACACTCACACACGGTGATATGAAAATTGGCGCAGGAACTGTTGCTGCTAAAAAATTCGGTGCTGCTGAACTTGTTGACCCAAGACCTTATGCTGTTGGAAAATTAGCAGAAACATTCCGAATTTATCCAAACATTGGTACTTTACTTCCTGCAATGGGTTATGGCGATCAACAGGTTAAAGACCTTGAAAAAACCATTAACAATACTCCTTGTGATGCTGTTATTATTGCAACTCCGATTGATTTATCAAGAATCGTTAAAATTACAAAACCCACTGTTAAGGTAGGATACGATCTTCAGGAAATTGGCAGTCCAAACCTTTCTGATGTGATTTATGATTTCTTGAAGAAAAAAGGTTTAGGAGCAAAAAAATGTTCCTGCTGTAGCTAACAGCAAGGTAATAATAAAATAAAAAAAGCGATTTTTCAATCGCTTTTTTTATATAAAATATTTGACTAATGAATCTCTGTCAATAAATTCTGTGTTTAGTTCAGAATGTTCGAGAGCAAGGCTTTCGCAGAATTGAAAATCAGGGAGTTTACTTTGGTAAATGACCGTTTTCAATTCAAGAGTAACGCAGCTATCGGACATTATGAACAAACACTAATGAATAAGACCGGCATAAGCATCTGCATCATGCAATTCATTAACTTCAGCAGGATTGGTCATTTTAAGTTTAATCATCCAGCCTTCGCCATAAGGGTCTTTGTTTACAATATCGGGCGTATTTTCCAAAGCAGGATTTTTTTCTACAATCTCTCCGCTTACAGGCATAAACATATCTGAAACCGTTTTTACAGCCTCAATCGTGCCGAAAACTTCTTCTTTATTTAATGTTTCGCCCACAGTTTCGATTTCAACGAAAACAATATCACCAAGCTCTGTGGAAGCAAATTCTGTTACTCCGACATAAGCAAATCCACCATCTACCCTTAGCCATTCATGGTCTTTTGTGTACTTTAATTCTTTTGGTATGTTCATAATATTTGATTTTAAGTTACTCTTTTGGATATTTATTTTTCAAAATTATAGATTCTTTTGATTCATTTTTAATATTCTTCAACATATTTTGACATTCAGAATTGTAGAATCGCTCCATGGAGCGATTCTACAATTCTCTCCCCTTGCCTTTTGCCTTTCTACTGCACCAATTGAAACCTCACACTCACACCAAAATTCGTATTTGCGGTTTTAAATGTTGTTGAAACAATTGGATTTGTAAGAATTCTGTCGAAAAATAATTTTAATATAAACCGATCGCTCAACACGTAATCTGCTGATGTTTTTAAAGTAATGCTTGTTTGACCTGCTGTAGGCTGCGTTACACCCTCTTCAAGCTTTCTGATATAGGTTAATGATTTCCTGATAGACACATCGGCTCTAAGGTTAATGTCGCTCTTGTACATTTTTTTCTTTCCGCCTCCTCCGATAGTCCTCAATTCAATCTGAACATCTTTAATTCTGTAACCAGCGCCGAATACATATTCATTACTGTTCATCTCATTTAATTGGTTATTTGAAAAACTCAATGCCAGAGTACGTTGTTTTTTAATCTCAATTTTTGTACTCAGACTGTTAATCCATGTTAAGTCAAATCCGATAAGCGGGCTGAATTGTTCGCTGATAGAGGCACTGTTTACGTCATACCTTGGAACAAAGTCATTCTGAAATTCGTAACGCATCTGGCTGAAATCATCCTCTGCCTCTTCATAGCGTGGGTTCGACATGTATCCGCCAACACTGAATGTAGATCTGTAAACATGGCTTACTGTTGCAGTTTTAATATAGCGTTTTACAAAATCTATTTTTGTAAGACCATTGTAATTGATACTCCAATTCGGGCGTATACTCATCCAACTGGGAAAACCTTGTTCAAAAGAATTCTCTTTCAGGTCATAATTATCGGCATTGCTACCAGTGTATGCAGCTAAAAATGCAGGGAGCAATACATTCTGGGAATTTCTTCCATAGCCATCATAAAAACCCTGAGAGGTATCATTCTGCATAACAACAGGGTCGTAATTTGTTGCATCTGCCCTGCGTTGCGCGAGCCTTCTTGAAATAACAATTCTTGAATTTCTGAAATTATCAAATGCTTTTGAAGTGTACTCTCCGTCTTTATTCTTACTATCAAAAAATGCAGTCTTTATCGCAATAACAGACATGCTAAACGTTCCTGTAATCTGGGTTGATACATAATAAAAATACGGTTCTACCTTTTGGGAAACAAACCATTGAGATGTGTTTTTCCCCAAATTATGCTGTGCGTTCAGATCAACTTTTAAATCTGAAATAGGCTCCAGCATAGCGCGGACATTTAGCGTGGTTGTGTTTGTCATTACAAAAGGAGAATTCATTATATCATCAACCGTAAGCAAGTGATTTGACCCCGCGTTACTCGCGAATGAAGTATCCTGCCAACCAAAAATAAAAGGAATTCCCGGTGCCTGAATCGTACCAAACTGCTGCTGAAAAATATCAGGGTTGGGCGTATAATTTTCAGAACCCATTATTCGTGTTTTCGGCAGATAACCAGGAAGAATAGAACCATTATTCTGCGAATACTGTATTGAAACATTTCTAACACTCATTAATGTGCGAGCGGTTCTTTCAGCTATTATTCTTAAAATACTTTCTTTAACATCTCTTGTTCCGGTTATTTTAACTTTTACTTTCTTAAAATCCTCTTTAGATGTAAAAGACACTTTATTCTCATTGATAATCTTAACATCTCCTTTTATTTCAGCACCTTTTTCATCGAACATTTTCACAACCACTTCTTCCGTTTTAAGATTATGCTTGATAATTCTCGGAATATTTGCTTTAAGCCCGCTGTAATCTTTTTCAAAATTTACTTTTTCTGTTTTCTTCTGATTTTGCTTTGGTTGTGGTTTTGTGGGTCTGGAAAATTTCTGATTTACATCTTTTAAAAATTTGCTCTTGTTATATAATGTAAGCATAGTCATATTAACCGTACCCATCATTGTGTTTGAGTTTTTAATTGTATTCCCCAAATTTAACCGGCTTGCGTCAGATAAAAGCGGTCCTGCCTGCCAATCGTAATTGGCACTGTACCTCGCGGTTGAATTAATCCAGTTAAAAGCGGGAATTTTATTTATTGGTACATCATAACTTAAATTTGCGGTATGATGATACTGTGTATTTCTTCCCAAATTATATATTTCATTCAACACCGTATCTCTATAACCATTTTCCTTTCGGTCTTTCGTTATCTGACCGTCAGGTTCATCAATTCTTGCAGTATTAGTGGCAGAAAAATCAAATTTCAGTGCCTGTGTGATATCATACTTTAAATCGTATTGCCTTAGCCACATGAAGTTTTTACTGAATGTTGTTGGAATCTTGTAATCGTCGCCACTGTTGAATGCATTTATTTCAAGATTGTTTATATTCCTGATTTGCCTTTCATCGTACTCCTTACTCATGTTTGTACGAAAAGATATTTGCGAAGGCGTATAATAAAAATTAAGATCTTTTATGATTTTCCAGTAAGGGGATTTCATAAACCCTGCCTTTTTAAAGGGAGCTATAGACTTGGGCGTAATGCTGTAATTATAAGCAATGCCTCCGTTGTGCGTTTTCTGATTGTAAAATTCTGTAGAAATATCATGAGAATTTGTTGCAGTGTAAGCATAACTGGCAGACCAGTTGGAAACATCATAAAAATGAGGTTTGGAGCCACTCGCTTTGTTCACTTTTACATTTGTAAAATTCAGACTTTTGCGAATGGTGTTGTCCTGACCGACAGATTTTAATTTCTTCTTATATTCTTCCGGTAAATTGGGATCGTTAAGAGCTTCTTTAAAAAGAACATCCGGCTCTAATGGATTATATTCAGGATTTTTAATTGTTTGCGCAAAGCCCATATACATTGGAAGGTTGATGCCCGCTTTCTCCGGGAAAAATTTACCAAGTTGGAAATTCGATGATAAATCATACTGATATATTTCTTCTTTATAGCGTTCACCGACTTTTTTCTCAATACTTCCAAAGCCGGGCTTAATGGTTAAACCGGAGAGAGATACATTTCCAAAGTCGGCAAGTTTTGCCTGTATGCGCCCTGTAGCAGCCCAACCGCCTTTTTCGTCAAAATCCGTTAATCTCAATTCATTGAACCATATTTCAGTAGATTTTGATAATCCGTCATCCGAAGAAGTTGTGCTACTCTTTTTTGGATTTCTGACACCAATCATAATCGTGCGAACACTGCTTAGGTTCGGATAACCAACAACTTTTACCGTATTTTTTCCGTCTTTAACATTAAATAAAGAGCCAGAAGTAACACTCGAACCTTCTGCGCGCATCTGCTCATTACGCTGCTGTTTCACAGACTGAAAGACTTCAAGTGGTATGTCAAACGCATTTTCCGCAGGCCAAACCACATACCTGTCGTCTTCGCTGTCGTTATTATAATTTCCTGCCGGAGTAATTTTCACGGGAATTTCGTATTCATAATAATTATCTTTATAATCCGTTCCTAAACGCACAAATACACTAACATCATAGTCGTCTAAAGGCATGTCGTTAAATTTTTCTGCATGAACATCCATTTTTAAACGCTTGTATTTTCTGATGTCCATGGTTACATTTTTATAGGCAGCGCGCGCATCTCCGTCTAATAATTCATCAACGCGCAACACGATAGATTGTTCGTTTAACTGGCGCAACTGCGGGTTTGATGGGTCTATTACGCGGGTTATTCCGGCAGGTAATACATAGTTAACAGGAATCCTGCGACCGTTTTCCTCAATGTTTACGGCAGAAATTTCAAACATGGTTTGAGGAAGTTCATCGGGAGAATATTCGCTGGGCTCCATAAATGAACTACTGTATTTACGCCATTCGCTTCGCACAAGATCCATCTTTGCAAAACGTAAAATCACAGGCTTTTCAAACCCTTTCATGAACATTCTGACATAACGAATGGATTTAAAATCCTGAATTTCTCCAACTCTTTTTTCCCATTCTGTAATCGGAATTTTAAACTGATACCATGTAACCGAAGACTGTGTCCCGTTTGCAAGTGTTGCCGTATAATCAATTTTATCTGCAATATAATTTCTGCCTACAGAAAAATCATTCGGTTTTATCTTAACACGGTACTGATAATAACTTTCACTTTCGCTAAGCGTATTATCTCTGTTAATATCTTCAACATCCGGCATGGTAGAAGCAGAAGTCGGATAAGGTTCCGGCGACATTTCCGATGTAGGAGAATTACCTTCATGACCATTATATAATTTGTAACGATCTAATATTCCTAATTGAGAGCCATCAAAATCTGAACCTCTGAAATAATGATAATTATCGGTAGAAGGGTCTTCTCTTGCTTTTATATACGCCTGCGAGCCTTCTCCGTGAGCTGCCGCAACCTGGGCGAGATAGTCCTCGAAAAAAGTAAGCTCATCTATTGTACGAAGCCCGTCAAGCCCAACATCCTGATATTCCCTTGAACCGGAATTGTTATCAAAGGCATTTACAACCGACTGGACATTCGGAACACGCCCCCATTGCGTAGTGTCTACGTTAATAACATTATCAGATGTCGGAAGTCCGTTTTCAAAAGCCTTACGCGAGTCTTTCAGCACATCTTCTGAAACATTACCAAGGTTAAAAAACAATTCCCCACCCGTAAGTGTATTGTCTTCTACAAAAGGATCCATCAACCAGAACTCTATATGCTCAATATTTGCTGCTTCAAAATCGCTCTGATCTATCTTTCGGGTTATACCGCCCCAACGTGTTTTCGGATTACGGAGTTTTCCTAGCTCATCAATACCGTAAGAAATTCCGGGCATTCCAATAGCATCATAATTATAAAGACCCTTTTCTTCTGGATAAAAAGCAACATTTAAAACAGCCATGTTTGTCGGAATACCATTTTGCGGCTCTTTATACGGGAATATTTCCTGCTCAAAAATTTCTCTTACAAAATGGCTGGATTGAGTGTTTGGGTCGCTTTTAATATGAGAGGGTGTTTGAGCATTATTTCGCAGGAAAAGCGGGTCTATGCTGTACCATGCAATTTTTGCGCGGTTATAACCAAATGATCTTACTGAGTCATTTGATGTTCCTGTCAGGATTCCCTCGGGAAATAAATCTGCCTGATATTGCGGCGTACTGGCAATAGACCACGCGTTGAACGATTTTATATCCATAGAAGTCTTGCTCCCCTCAAAGTCGTCAATGTAAGATGTTCCACTCTTGTCTATAGCGCGTGAATGCCCCGGAACTAAGTAGGCAAATTCTCCGTTTATAAGCAAAGTTGATTTTTCCTTGGTGTCAATAAAAGGAATTTTATCAATAAGTTTTGTAAGAAAGGGTACTTCGGTTTTGTATGTTCCGTCAACTCCCCAAATAGTATTTGATATAGGCTCATCTCCAATATTCACTTTCTGTGTCAGGGGGCGTTCTGTAAGATTTAAAATGGTACCGCCAAGGTTAAAATCTCTATTTATCTCATAATTAAAGCGAGCACCGACAAGTGATTTGCTCTGTATGCTGAAAAGCGAATTATTTTCAAGAGATATCTGAATAGGCGTACCCGACTCGAGCAATCCCTGATTGATGATTTTAACTCTACCAAGCGTGTAATTTACCGTGTAATCAACATTTTCTGTGAGGGGTCTTCCATTCGCAGTAACTTTTACAGACCCCTGAGGCACATTCATCGCATTGAGAGGAATTTCTGAACTGACAGAAGATTTTGAACTACCTTTCAGCCTGAATTTATTCTTTTCTGCTACCTGTCGTGCTTTGCTTTGTGTTGAATCGTACAATTCCTGATAAATATACCTTTCAGCTATTTCATTTTTTGAAGGATCGCCTCCTGTTATTGCCTGCCGTAAATAATTACCGAATGGCTGGCGTACCGGAAAAATTACCCTTCCGTTCGTTGCATTGATGGTTACCCTGTCAATAAAGTCAAACATCCCGTCCGGATGCGGGTCGAGTTGCGAATTCAGGTTATCGAGATTTAAAACTTCAAGTAAAGGTTTTTTCGCGCAAGCACCTTCAGGAAGATTGTTTGTGGAAACACCGGTTTTCGGATTATCATACAAAACATCCAGCCTGAAATCATCATTACTGACCTGAAAAGCGCCGATGGCATAAATGTTTTTCATCATCAAACCCCAGTTTTTTAAACGCGGTGTCAGCGATGTTCCTTTCAACAACTTTACAACAAGCGAATTGGGAGCAGCAATACCCCCGTTTGAAAATTCACCCACTCTGTAAGTTTTTCCACCCGCTGTATATTCATAAGCAACAGCAAGTATTTCATCGGAATTTAATGCAGAATTCAAAGAAATAAATCCTAATTTTTGATTTAAAGAATATTCAGATTCTGCCAACTTCCTTGCAGATTCTATTTTTTCATAATCGACACCCCCTCTGAATCCTTTTCCGTTTAAATAGTTTGTAACCTGATCAATACTACGCATGCTCCCATAATCTAAAAAATTGCGAATATTGTTAATGGAGTCGTGGGGATAAACAACATAATTCGTTCTTACAATTAATGGAGATTGTATCGTGTCTCCTTCTCCCAAATCAAGCAATGCAACAATGTTACGCGCATTTTCAAAATTGCTCGATTTGTTGGTTACCCACACTTCCATACGGGTAATATTCACATTCGTGCTGATAATGGGCAGGTTTGCAAGGGAATTATCATAATTCTGCGCAAAATAATGACCAATAAAAAAATGTTTGTTTGCCTCGTAATTATCACTAGTTACTTCAAAATTACTCGTCTGCGCACCCCCTTTTACCTCAATGGTTGACGTTTGTCCTTTTTGCTGTGAAAAAACCGTAGTAACATTAAGTTTGCCGAATTTTAAATCGGTTTTTATACCAAAAAGACTCTGACTTCCCGTAATTAAAGAACTTGTAAGAGGTAACGCAACATTACCGGCTTCAATTTTTTGAATAATTTCATCATCATAGCCCTGATATTCAATTTTTATAGAATTTTCAAAATCGAAAGTAGCCTCAGTATTATAAACCACGCTTATTTTCAGCTTTTCTCCAATTTTCCCCTGCACATTCATCTGAATTTTTTCTTTGAAGTCAAAGGTGGTTGTGCGACGCAAACGCTCCGGCAAAGTAGGGTTATCAATTTTATTGATGTTAATTCCGAAAATAATTTCGGCAGAACCCTGTGGCTTGATATCAATAGTATTACCTCCAAAAATTCTGTCAAAAGTTTCTCCACCTACATGTAACTGCGGAATAATCGAAGAACGCTCACTGAAACTTTCAGATTTCATCTTCTGCTTCCAATAATTACGCATTCCGTTTTCGAAACTGTATTTTTTATAATCTTCAAACGAAACAGTTTTAGGACTCCTGTAATTTCGGGTTCCTATACGCTCATAAAAATTATAACTGTTGGTTTCAGGATCAAATTCTGTTTCTGTTTTAATATTGTCGGGGTCTTGTCCGTAAAGTGGCGACCTTCCCGAATTAGAAAACGGAAATCCATCGGCATCATTGAAAGGAAAGGGTAAGGGTCCCGTGGAAACAGGAGCTGTTGTTACGTTTGTGTCAGGGCCGGATGTAATAGTTGTATCTGAAGAAAGTAAACTTAAATCTTTTATAAATGTATTAATGTATGCTCCCGAAGGCAACACCATTACCATTAATGCTAAAATGATAACAGAAAAAACAAATATATATTTAATAATTCTTTTCAATCAAAAATAGTCTTCTATAAGTTTGTATTTTAATTCTTTATGCCAGACATCTTTTCTTTTTTGTGCCTGATATTCTCTGATATACTTGGTCTCTATCGCTGATTGAGGCTCTCGAAATCAGCGATTAATCCTCTATTGGCTAAGCCGATGGTGGCTGAGCGGAGTCGAAGCCACCACTACAACATCTTCAACGCCCTTTTCACAAGTTCCTCAACCTTAATGTCTTTATTCTCAGAAGCCAGCTTTAAAACCGCTTTTTCCGCCAATGCTTTATTAAAGCCCAGCATAATTAAAGCAGATAACGATTCATTGGCAACAGTATTGCCTCCGGTAAAAAATATTTCTTCTTTTTCCTGTGTTTTTCCGAATTTATCTTTAAGTTCGATTACAACCCTTTGCGCTGTTTTTAAGCCAATTCCCTTAATGCTTTTCAATAAATTAATGTCTGCGCTGATAATTGCCTTCTGAATTTCATCGGGAGATAAAGATGACAACATCATGCGGGCAGTATTGCATCCAATACCACTTACAGAAATGAGCATTCTGAAAATTTCTCGTTCTTTTTTATCAGCAAATCCATGAAGAATAATAGCGTCTTCTCTTACCTCCTGATGGATAAAAAGTTTTGCTTCTGCTCCCAATTTTAAACGGGAATATGTATTAAGTGAAATATTTAACAAGTATCCGATACCCTCGTTTTCTACTACTGCGCTCGTTGGTTTTACCTCCTCCAGCAGTCCCTTAATGTATTCGTACATAATTTATTTTCAAATGTTTACAGCCTAATCGTCTTTCCAAATCTTCGGTTTAGGCAAAGGGGCAAATTTATATAAAAATATACATTATATAAAAGTCTCTTTCAATCTTTATTAAAAATTATTTTTTCCTACCGTGTTTGGGTATTGTAAATACGATGCACTGCATCGTATCAACATACCCAACATACCCATCCTACCCTTCATATCCGGCACACACTATCAAAAATCCAAAAAATAATCCCTCAAAAAAAATAATCCACATTAAAAAAAAATTTTATATTTGCATTTCTTATTATCAGGATATGAATCTTAATGTTTAATTAAATTTGTTTTTTATGAAAAAAATCTACGTTTTTTTATTTAGCTTACTTTTCTGTGGATTTACTTTTGCGCAAGACAATGCAGGAGGAGGGAAAAGTAAAGTTGTTAGTTCCGACTACTCGAGAAATGCAATTACTGTTGTTTTACTAAATTTTGATCAGGACAAGTACGGTGAAGACCTGAAAAAAGCAATGGAAAGCCTTAAAATCGAAGATAAATTCGATAACAACCAGTTCGGTGTTAATTATATAAAGGCAAACGTTGATATGCGTTCAGGAAACTGTGCAACAACAGGTATTCTCGCTGCCAAACAAGATACCAATAGAGCCAACAAAATCAAAGAAATTATTGCTTCTCAGAAATTTGGGCACAGCATTGTTGGAAAATGGTATAATATGAACGATAAAGGTGTTGTTGACCTTGAAACCATATTTAAAAGAGGTATGTATAATGCAACTGACGCAGATCATAAAGCTGCTTCAGATGGAAAACGTGGTGTGGACGCTGATTTGAAAGATGCCGGTTACTCATTAATTAATAATAGCTATGTTATTGTGCTTGACTTTGGAAACATCCTTACTATGGATGAATTCTATGATATTCAGGAAAAAAAGAAAAAAGCGCTCGGCGCTATTGCAAGTGCAGCCGGAGGGAAGGTTGACCTTAAACAAAAACGTCCAAAAACAGGATGGATTACGGATATTAAAGCTTACTTGTTTAAAGTTGATTATAATGCAGACGTAAACCAATCATTCTTTGATCTTTTTCAGGAAATTCCGGGTGATGACCAGCATTGGACAATTGACAAAGCTAAATACGAAGCCTTATCTATTCCAGTTAAATATATTGCTCAGGTTTATTTTCCAAGAACAGAAGGTAATGAATACAAAAAACCTCATATTTTGGCTCCTGCAAGCCCTTCGTCAAAAGAACAACTTTTTGTAAAAATGGTAAATAATGGTTTAACAAACACCGAGCTTATGATTACCCGTAAGGTTGAAGCATTCCGCGTAAAAGCTCCTGTTATGGAAGCTAAAAAAAGTTTCATCTTCCCGAACATTAAAGCAAAAGTGGGTAAAAAAGAAGGCGTACATCTTGACAAACGTTTCTTCGTTTGGGAAAAAGTTGAAGACAAAGGAAAATTGGTAAGCAAACGCCGCGGTGTGGTTCGCGCATCTAACAGTATTACAGATAACAGAACCGTTACAACCGGAAGCACTACTCCTTCTAAATTCTACCAGATTTCAGGTAAAAAACTCGAAGATGGTATGATTATCGAAGAACGCCCCGATTTTGGTATTGGTTTGTTTGTTGGAGCCGGTGTGCCGCTTGCAAATATTACTCAAACAACTACAACTTCTGGATATTGGGATAATAATACAGGTTTTTGGGTAAATGGTGGGACTTCTACTTCTGAATATGCTCCCGCATTGGCCATTCAGGGTCGTCTGGAATACAATGTTTCTCCAATGATTGCAAAATTCACTAAAAAATTCTTAAGCGAATTCCGTTTATTTGTTGAATTCAGAAGCTTAGGCGAAGTTACTGAGGATATTAATGGCGCAAAATTTTCAACTCCTCCCCAGTCCAATTTATTTTACGGTGGTGGTATCAGCAAGGATATTCACTTAACTAGAAAAATAAAGCTGGCTCCATTTGCTCAATACATGATTGGAAGTTACAATGAAATTGAATCTGCTGCACAACTTGGTTTTGGCGCAAGATTACCCATTAACTTCAACTACTGGCTGGCATTTGTTCCCAGTGTTACTATTTTTACAGATCATGGACTCACAACCACTCCTACTTATTCAGGCTTAGGCGGAATGTATATTGATTTTGGTTTACGAATTGGTTTATAATTTAAATTGAATATAAATAATTAAAACAAAAAGTAATGAAAGGAAAATTCTCAATTTTAATCGCGCTATTTTTTATTGCAGCAATAGCAATAAATGGATGCAAGCCCAAACAGCAGGCAGCTGCTGTAGTATACGACTATGAAGCAGTTTACGGTGGCACCCAGGGTGTTGACGGAACTACTATGGTAAAAGTTACCGCTAAAGGTAAAAAAGCAGAAGATGCTGTTGAAAATTGCAAGAAATATGCAGTTCACGCAATTATGTTCAGAGGAATCCCCGGTTCAAACATGGCAAAAGCTATTCTTACTGAACCCAACGCAGAAACAAAAAATGCTGATTATTTCAACAAATTTTTTGCTCCTTCTGGAAAATATCTTTCTTTTATGACTCCAAGTGGCGATGGTCCACAGGATAAAGTAAAAACTTCTGATGGTTACAAAGTTACAATGCTTATCAATGTAAAACACAAAAACCTCAGGAAACAACTTGAAGATGACGGCATTGCAAAGAAAATGACCGATGGATTTTAATTCTTAAAAAATAATAAAACAAGACCCGTTTATTTTTTCGGGTTTTGTTTTTTTTATTTTTGGTTCAATGTTTGATAAAAAAATAAAATGTTTAACGTATAAAACTTAATGTATATGAAAAAATTAATTTTTGTTCTTTTTATTGTTGTTGGTTTTCTTCAGACCTTCGGACAGGCTAAAAAACCAACCCTGATGATTGTTCCTGCTGATATTTATTGTACGCGCGCAAACTTTACCATGGAATTTGACAATCAGGGTTCAAAAGTAGTGTTACCCGATTACAAAAAAACCATGCAGAACGACGAAAACATGCGTCTTGTTATTACAAAAATCCAATCAATGTTTGTTGACAGAGGATTCCCCCTTAAAAACCTTGAAGCTGAACTTAAAAAACTTGAAAAAGAAAGTGCTGAAATGAGCATGATGACCAGCAAATCATCTGGCTCCTCTATTGCAGAAAGTCCCATTGACATCTTGAAAAGAACTGCAAAAGCCGACATTATTCTTGATATTGACTTTAATGTTAAGAAAAACGGTCCTCAAAAATATATAAGCTTTAATCTTCAGGGATTAGACGCTTATACGAGTAAAGCTATTGCAAATGCTGCAGGTGCTGGCAAACCTTCTTCTGCTGCTCAAGTAGAAATTTTACTCGAAGAAGCAGTTCTACAACATCTTGATAACTTTCAGGCACAAATTATGGCACACTTCGAAGATTTATTCGCTAATGGTCGCGAAGTTGTTTGCAAAATTAAAGTTTGGGACAGTTCTCCTGTAAACCTCGAAGAAGAATTTGGAGATGAAGAACTCAACAAACATATTGACGATTGGTTTGCAAAAAACACTGTAAAAGGGAGATACAATCAGGCAGATGCTTCTGAAAACATGATGAATTTTGATCAGGTACGTATTCCATTGTATAACGAAAAAGGCAAAGCTTTAGATACTAAAAACTGGCTTAATGAATTAAGAAAAGTTTTGAAAGGCGAACCTTATAACCTTGTTTCAAAGCTTTATTTGAAAGGTTTAGGAGAAGCTTGGCTGATTATCGGAGAGAAATAATTATTAATCAGATTAATTAAAATTAAAAAACTATGAAACATTTATTATTAATTATCGGGTTAATTACCATGACCCAATGGGGTTTCTCCCAGAATCAAAATGCAAAAGCAGATGATGTTGGAAGAATTGCATTAACAACTGTTGTTCCGCAACAAATTGCAGGAATGCCAAAACAGGCCGAAAGTATGTTGAAAAATAAATTGAGTCAGGTTGCTACCAAAAATGGTATGGGAGGGTCTGCTACAAACCCCCAATTTATTTTAACTGCAAATGTTGCAATCGTTACAAAAGATATTACGCCAACAGCTCCTCCAATGATTGCTTACAATCTTGAAGTTACTTTCTATGTTGCAGATTATGTAAATAAAATTAAATATTCTTCTGCAACTGTTGCCATAAAGGGTGTTGGTCAAAATGAAGAAAAAGCTTACATCTCCGCTATAAAAAACATTAATGTTGGAGCTCCAGCTTTAAAAGCATGTATCGAAGAAGGAAAAACTAAAATCATTGAGTACTATAACTCAAAATGTGATTTTATTATTAAAGAAGCTAAAACACTTGCAGATACAAAAAAATTCGGCGAAGCTATTTACAAGCTTACCAGCATACCCGACGTTTGCAAAGAATGTTACATGAAAGCAATGGACAATGTAAAACCAATTTACCAGATGTACATGGACGACAAATGCAACAAAGATCTTGCAAAAGCCCGTACAGCCTGGGGTGGTTCATTAACCTATGACGGCGCAGTTGAAGCACAATCCTACATGGCTGGTATTACTCCTGATGCAAAATGTTATAAAGAAGCGCAGGATTTGATTAAAGAAATCAAAGCAAAGGTTTTTGCAGACCAGAAAAAAGAATGGGAATTCCAGCTTATGGTTTACAAAGATGGCGTTGACCTCCAAAAACAAATGATTGACGCTTACAAAGAAGTAAACATCGCTTATGCAAACAACCAACCGGATGTGGTGTATGATGTAACGTTCCTTTGGTAAGATAAAATTCTCTTAAACAAAAAAACCGTTCCGAAATTGGGGCGGTTTTTTTTTGAAAAATTCTCTTTTATGTTGTATTTTTACAAATTAACAGCTATTCTTATTTTTATGGAGGCAATAATAAAAGCAAAAGATATTAAAACATTCCAGGCAGTGATTGATTTTTTAAAATCTCTGAATTTTGATGTTACGATTACTGATCAAGCAATTTCAAAAAGCAGTTTAAAAGAAAAAGACTTCAGAAAGAAATGAAGAAGTTCAATTAACCAGTCTTATAGGTTTGTATACCAGTAATATTACAAATGGCTCTGTTAATCATGATAAAGAAATTTATGCAGGAAAAAATCTTTATTGATACAGGAGCCTTTATTGCGCTGAATGATAAATCAGATCAATATCATGATTTAGCATCTGATTTGGCAAAACAAATTTTCAGTAATAATCAAATTTGTTTTTATATTTCCTAATCTTGTTTAAACTACAGGCACTCTCGTCCTCTCCCCGCAAGGCTTTACATAGAGACGAGCGCGAACTGGGACTTTTTTATTACAAGCCCTGTAACTTTTTCCAATAATATTCTTCTTTTTCTTTATTTCCCTGTTTTTTAAAAAACTTATACAGGCTCATACCGCGATCTTTTACGGCAGGGTTTCGCGCAAAAGCTTTTTCCCAATACGTAACAGCCATTGCAGTATCTTTGTTTTTTAAATAATAGCTGCCAATGTTGATAAAAGGAAAGTCTTCCTTCGGAAATTTTTCAGCAAGGGTTTCATTGATTTTAATTGCTCCGGGTAAATCTCCTTTTGCAAAGAGGATGTTGGCAATATTTATTTGTGGAAGAACCTGTGAAGCGTCTATCCTGGATGCTTGGTCGTAATACTTAATGGCAAGATCATAATTCTTTATATACTCATAACACTGTGCGATATTAAAATTGATTTTAAAATGTTGTGGTTCGTACTCTAAAGCTTTCTTAAAATAAAAAATTGCTTCCTGTGGATTGTTGAAAAAACTCATATATACTCCTCCCAGATTGTTTAGTGCTTTGGGGTTTTGAGGATACAGGCTCAAACTTTTATTGGAATACTTTACAACATCCTGAATGTATTCTGCATATCTTTTGGCATCTTTGGTGCGAGCAAAATCACTATAAATACTGTCGAGAAGCGCATTTGCAAGAATATCATTTGCTTTTACGGAGTTTTCAAGATATTCTATATCACTGCGAAAAAGAGTAAGTTCGTCTTTCCAGTCAAAATTTCTGCTTATTGTTTTAATGCCGAAAGGGAATAGAATAATAATGCTGAGGATGATTATTTTTATAAATGAAGCATTGTGTAAAAAGCTTTTTGAAGGATCTGCTTTTGATAATTTAAAAACAAACCATGCCAATGCAATAGAAAAGCCTAAAGATGGCGCGTATAAAAATCGTTCTGCAATTATTCCGTTAATGGGCAGCCATAAATTTGAAAACATAAACAAAGCAAGTAAATACGCGAAAATCCCAAGGCTCAGAATATGTTTTTCTTTAAATTTATTACCTGCGTACAACAAAAGACACACATGCAGAATAAGAGAAATTATTACAAGCGGATTTGCCCATGTTATAGCATCAATCATATTATATCCGTAATAAAAACCAAGAGGATGCGGAATAAAAATAAGTTTCAGATAAAACATGAGCGCATATAAACCGGTGGCATATTTTATCCATTTACTGTTAACAAAATGCAGCGGATTTTCAAATGAAAGAAGCTTTACATTTTCCTGTGGGAGTAATTTTTCGGGCACTATGGAAACTATTAGAAATAACACAAAAAGCGTTGCAAAAATGAAAAATATTTTTTTATTGTTAAAGAAAAACTGTTTAACCGAACTCGCTTCTCCTTTATAAAAAAAAAGAAATAATGGTATAATTCCAACAAAACTTACCGCACTTTGTTTTGACAGGAAAGATAGAATAAAAGAGAACGATGCTGCCAGAAAAAGGGATATTTTATTTTCTTCGAAAAATTTCATGAAAAGATACAGGGAAAACAATCCAAATAAAAAATATAAAAGTTCTTCCCGGTTTTTAAGGCTGGCAACCACCTCTGTGTGTATTGGGTGGGCTAAAAACAAAAGGCAAATTAGTGCGTGAAACAGCCAGTGATACGCATAAAACAATTTTCGTAAAATTTTAAATAAAAGAATTACTGTCAGCGCATAAAGAATAATATTAATAAAATGGCTGGCAAAAGGATTAAGCCCGAAGAATTGGTACTCTATAGCAAAACTTGTTTTCGCAATAGGTCTGTATCCAAAGGTCAGGTCTTTTCCTGAAGCATATCTGCTGGTAAAAATTTCCGGAATACCTCTGAAGCCTTTTTGCACAACAGGGCTTGTTTTTCCGGTAATAAAATCATCATCAAAAGAATAACTGTTGAATAAAGTGTTGCCGTAAAGAATAAATGCGCAGACTAAAAAAAAGAGGTAAAGCTTTTTATTGTCGGGGTTAATATTAATATAATCAGACTTTTGCGTTTTCTTAATCATCAATTTAAGTTTGGGTCAAAATTAATAAATAATAACAAAATCACTTATTCTTGTTGCATCTTTCCTATTAATCTCTATTTTAGCAGACAACCTGAAACAAAATTTATCGTCTTAATTGTAAAGTAAACTCAAAACCCTATGCATAAAATAAAATTATCCGTTCTTCTAACCTTTGCAATGTATCTGATATTTGCAATTTCCGTGTTTGGACAAAACGAAGTTAAAACTTTCAGCTATATTTTTAACAAGGAAGATATTAAGCAACTATTTTCAAGTTCAGGCAAAAGCATTAAAATATACTTTACCATTCAAGGACTCATTGGTAAAAAAGAAGCAAAAAATTTAAAATCACAGACCTCTTTTAATAAATTTAAAATAAAATCAGGAAAAGACGGATATTTTCAGGCTTCTGCAAAATTTACTGCAAATATAGATGCTTTCAGAAAGGAAATAGAAAAAAATAATGTAACATTTATTCTGGTAAATGGCATTAAAATTAAAGTTTCGAATCTGATTTCACAGGAAAAAGCGAATGAATTAGCAAAAAACATCATAGATGTTCCTCCCATTCAGTTTAAGGCAGAACACAATACTCCCGACAATCTCGGTCATTTTGAGTTTAATGTTTACTATTTCGAAACGAAGCTTTTCTATGCAATGCAAAAATATGAAGAAAATCTGCTATTAGGACATATTGATAAACTTCAGCAGGGTTTGAAAGACGCAAAAGAGAATAAAGAGGATTTCATCAAACAGCACTCAAATTAGATTTTTTCATTTTATGATACATACATCCGGCAATAAAAACACAAACATCATGAAAAATTATATATTTTTAATTATTTTATTTACTGGTTTTATAATATTTCAAACAAGCCGTACTTATGGTCAGGGAGATGCTTTATGTGCAGGAGCAAGCCCGTTTTGTACAGGTACTACTTATAATTTTCCATTAAATACAGGTACATCTTCTCAGTCCGGTCCTGATTATGGTTGCCTTGGATCACAGCCGAACCCAGTATGGTATTATTTGCAGATTGATCAGTCCGGCGATATTACAGTTTTTATGCAATCTACGCCGGGGGTGTATGATGTTGATTTTATTTGCTGGGGTCCTTTTACTTCTGCAACCAGTGCTTGCACAGCTGGACTTACTTCAGGCAATACTATTGATTGCAGTTATTCAACCTCCGATCAGGAAGAATGTAATATTTCAAATGCTCTTTCTGGAGAGTATTATATGTTGCTTATTACAAATTATTCAAACCAGCCTACAAACGTTGCATTTTCACAAACCAATGCCGGTCAGTCGGGTGCAGGAACTACAGACTGTTCTGTGATGACCCCCTGCAATATCAACGCGGCAACAGCTACTCCCGGAGCATGTGCTCCAACAACAAACCAGTATTCCGTAACAGGTACCATTACTTTTGTGAATCCTCCGGCTTCCGGTACACTGATTGTTACTGACGGAACAGGTATCTCTCAAACATTGAGTGCTCCGTTTACCAGTCCGATGAGTTATACTCTTTCAGGATTAACCTCTGACGGGGCAGCACACACAGTTCATATAGCCTTCTCTGCAGATCCGTTTTGCACCTATGATATGACATATACTGCTCCAGCACCCTGCAATGCCTGTGTTGCTGATGCAGGTCCGCCACAAACAGTATGTGGTCTTAGCACAACTATGGCCGCAGTGACTCAAACCGGCGACTATAATTATTCGTGGTCTTATACCGGAGGTGTTCCCGGAGTTTCTGCCGCTAATCCAAGTTCGCCAACCACCATCGTTTCTGTTGCTACGGCTGGAACTTATTATTTTACATGGACTGTTACCAATGCAAACGGTGTAACTTGTACGGACGATGTAAGTATAAAATTCAGCGAAATACCGACGTCCACATTCAATTTCACTCCTATTAATTGTTTTGACAACAATTCAACTACGCTCACATTTACTGGTTCTGCGGGTGCAACATCCGTTTATAACTGGGATTTTGGAGGAGGCACTGCTGTTCCGGGAGGGACGACTGTAGGTCCTCATACCGTAACATGGACGAACGCGGGCAACCATGTCATAAACCTTACTGTTGTAGATGGCTCGTGCTTTTCTCTTCCTACAACCCACACACTTAATACACCCCCTGAACTTATTACTGATGTTTCAACCGTTCCCGCATCATGCTCCGGGAATAACGGAACTGTTATTGTAAATGTCAGTGGGGGCGTTTCAGGATACACGTACAATTATTCAAATTGTAATTGCCCTACATCGCCTACTACTGCCGGAAGTTATACGGTTACAATTACAGACGCAAATGGTTGTACTGATGTAGATGCTTTCGTTATTACACAGCCTGATCCCCTTACTGTAACTCAGGTGCATACAAATCTTCAATGTTATAATGATGGTAGCGGAACAGCAGGAGTTTCTGTTGTAGGGGGAACTGCTCCTTATACCTATAGTTGGTCGAATAATCCCGGATTAGACGCTTCAAATCAAACAGGCTTACAAGCCGGAAATTACACGGTATCTATAACGGATGCAAACACATGTCTTGTAACAACAACTATCGGTATAACGCAACCACCCCAGTTAACTGCCAGCATATTGAACACTACTGATGCAAATTGTTTTGGAGAAAGTAACGGAACAGCTACTGCAACCGGCTCTGGTGGTACTTCTCCTATAATCTATAACTGGGGTACTACTACAAGCCCCTTAATAACAACTCTTAATGCAGGTTCTCATATTGTAACTGTAACAGATGTTAATGGGTGCACTGCAACAGCAACAGCCGTAATTAATGAGCCGACACAATTAACAGCAACAATTACAGCATTTACAAATGTTTCCTGTTTTGGTGGTTCCAACGGAACAGCAACCGTAACTGCGGGTGGAGGATCTCCATCTTATCAATACAACTGGACAGGAGGAAATGTTTCTCAGAATATTACCGGACTTGCCGCAACAACATATACAGCGTCTATTACAGATGCGCATTCTTGTGTTACAACAACAACCGTTACTATAACGCAACCAGATGCGCTTGGTGCATTAGTAATTAACTCTACTGATGCAACTTGTTTTGACCTTTGTGATGGAACTGCAGAGGTTTCGGCTGTTGGGGGAACATCCCCATACTCGTGGAACTGGAGCGGTTCAATAGGTACATCAAATATTGTATCAGGTTTATGCTTCGGTACACATAATGTAACTCTCACAGATGCGAATAACTGTACCTCTAGTACAACCGTTCAAATTTATCAACCTCCACAGGTTACAGCAACAATTTCTTCCACAACAATGGTTTCTTGTTTTAATGGAAATGATGGCAGTGCTACCGTTACACCAGACGGAGGAGTTTCAGGATACACATATACATGGAGCACGAATCCTCAGCAGACAAATGCTACGGCAACCGGATTATCTGCCGGAAATTATATTGTTACTGTAACAGATTCTCAAAATTGTTCTAACACAACTAATGTTACTATAACACAACCCGACCAACTTGTGGGGACAATAACAATAACTTCTGATTTTAACGGGTATGAAATTAGTTGTTTTGGAGAAGATGATGGAATTCTTGACCTTTTAGTTTCAGGGGGAACAATTCCGTACAATTATAACTGGAGCAATACCCAAACAAATCAAGATCTTGTTAATATTACTGCCGGAACTTTTTCGGTAGTTATTACCGATGCAAATGGTTGTTTGGCAAATACATCAGCAACCTTAACAGAACCACCTCAATTGATAGTTTTAATTAATGACATTTCAAATTATAACGGATTTGGGATTACCTGCGCCGGTGTTGATAACGGTTTTATTAATATTTCGGTTAGCGGGGGTAATAATCCTCTTTCTTATTTGTGGAGCAATTCTGATACTTCGCAAAATCTTACAAATATAGAAGCTGGTTCTTATTCTTTGACGGTAAGCTCTGCAAACGGTTGTACCTCTTCGGTTGATACAATACTGACAGCACCTCCTGCTTTAACCTCCTCTGTTAGCGGTACAAATGTCCTTTGCAACGGCAATGCAACAGGAGCAGCCAGTCTTTCTGTTTCTGGCGGTGTTGAACCTTATATGTTTTTATGGAGTAATGCAGCCACAACACAAAACATTAATAATATTACTGCCGGATTATATTACGTAAGCATTACGGATGCTAATAACTGTACAAAAACAGATAGTATTGTGATTTCGCAACCAACTTCGATTCAATTAAGCACAACACCCAATCAGCTTACCTGCAGCGGAGTTCAAACAACCATATCAGCCATTGCAAGTGGTGGAGCGGGAAATTTTATTTTTGTATGGAATACAGGACAAAGCACTTCTTCAATTATTGTTTCTCCCACGCTGAATACAACGTATCATGTTTATGCGATTGATGCGAATGGCTGCTACAGCGATACCGGACATATTATCATCAATGTAATGCCTCCGCTCAGCCTTACTCTTTATGCGGAAGACGATTCAATCTGCGAAGGCTCTCATGCGAATATTAATGCATTGATATCCGGCGGAACTGGTGGTCCTTATTCTCTTTATGACCAAAACAATACTTTTATTAATAATCTTCCGCATCAGGTTTTTCCAAATCAAACAACTCAATATGTTTTTACAGCACGAGACATTTGCGGTACAACGGCAAAAGACACCATTATGATTTACGTACTTCCAAAACCCGAAGTTATTTTCACTGCCGATATTCGTAAAGGTTGCAAGCCCCTTACTGTTTCTTTTGTAGAGCAAATCAATGCGCCTGGAGCAAGCTATCAATGGAATTTTGAAGACAACAACTCAACCTCTCAGGCTCATTATCCGGTTCACACATTCAATTCAGACGGTGTTCACAGTATAACTTTAGATGTTACTTCTGCAGATGGTTGTACAAATACAAAAACAATTGCAGACATGATTTTTGTATATCCCCTACCAGACCCGCGTTTTACAATGGATCCCGAATATATTAGTATTCTCAAACCTGTTGTTACATTTACAAACTTTTCTTTTGGTGCTTCAAGCTATTTATGGTCATTTGGAGACACAGATTCTTCTGATGCGGTAAATCCTGTTCATTATTACAAAAAACTTGGCACTTATAATGTGGATCTTATTGCAATAACAAACCGCGGTTGTAAGGATACTGTTTCTGCAAGAATAATTGTACACGACGAATATTCATTCTACGCACCATCTGCTTTTTCTCCCGATCATAATACCCTAAACGATGTATTTACGGTTGTTGGAAGAGGAATAAATCCATCTAAATTCAATATGACTGTCTACGATCGTTGGGGACAGCTAATATATGAAACCACTGATTTATTAAAAGGATGGGATGGAAATCATCTTTATGGTGGTGCTTGCCCGAATGGAATCTATACCTGGATGGTTGTTTATACGGATCTTTCAAATGTTGTTCACCACAAATCAGGACCTATTACATTGATACGATAAGCTTGTTTTTATTAATATCCGAATTTTTGTGTTCTGTTGGTGCAGGCACTATAATTCTGTATGCAAAAATAAAATAAACCCGGGTATTGCATCTTTATTAAAAAATTGGTGTGGAAAACTTAGTTAATATTGTAAAATTTTTCTTGACTTTTTTTAACAACCCTAATCGCTTCCTACATCATCCTCCGCAATGCTTTCCTGTCCACTTTGCCATTTGAGTTCAGAGGGAAAGAAGCAAGGTTTGTGATTACTTTCGGAATCATGTAATCGGGCAGTTTTGCTTGCAATGCAATAGATAATTCCTCTGTATTTCCCAAATAATTTTCGAGAAACAAATGCAGAAACATTGATCCTTTTTCATTTTTCCGGTCGAGCACAACAACTCCTTGATGATTGCAACATTCCCTTACGTGGTGCTCTACTTCGCACAGCTCAATCCGATATCCATCAATTTTTACCTGATGATCTGTACGCCCGCAATAAAAAAAATCGCCTTCCGAATCGATAAAACAAATATCCCCGGTTTTGTAATATCTTTCATTGTTTTCAAAAAAGAAAACCTCTTTGTTTTTTTCTTCATTTTTTAAATACCCTGCTGTTATCTGTGGTCCGCTCAAACACAATTCACCTTTTTCGTTCGGCTTTGCAATTGTTCCATCTTCTTTTTTTATCAGTAACTTTGTTCCCTGCATCGCTTTTCCAATACTGATAATTCCATTATAAATTTTTGTGGCAGTTATACCTGGAGTACATTCATAAGCCATGCAGACAACAGTACCTTCGGTAGGTCCATAAATATTAATAATATGCGCATTAGGTACGCATACAGCCCACTCTTTAATAATGTCTTCATATAAGGCTTCTCCGCAAAAAAAGGAATAACGGAGCATCTCAAACTTCAGGTCTTCAAAATACGGACGTAAGTAGGAAAGCATAGATGGAACCATCATTGCAAAAGTTATTTCCTCATCTTCAAGAACAGAATAAACCTGCATGTATTTCATCCCATTATCAGAAACAGTGTGTACAGAGGCTCCAACAAAAAGAGGGATAAGATAACTGATTACTGAAAGATCAAACGTGAGGTCGAACATTTGCAGAAAGCGATCGCTCGAATCAATATTAATATTTAAAGCATAAAATGCATTGATAAAAGCGAACAAATTCTTGTGCGTGATTGGAACTCCCTTTGGAATTCCCGTGCTACCCGATGTAAAAAGAATATACGCATTTTTATTCAAAGATGTCTCAAATACTCTCAACTCAGAAGATGATAATGAAAATTGTGAAGCATTTTTAAAAATAATTTTATCCTTTAAAGAGGTCTGAATTATTTCCATTTCTGCATCTAAATGACTATAAAAAATCACATCAATTTCTGCCTGATCTATGATGTTCAGATTTCGTTCGGCAGGATTAGCTGGATTCAGGGGCACATAACAAAAATCCGAACACAAAGAAGCAATCATCAGGCAATAGGTCGTAATATCATTATTGAGATAGATTCCTATTGTTTTATTTTGTGTTTTTAAAGACAGGATATAATACTGCATTGAAGCCGCAAGCTGCCTGACTTCAGCGTATGAATAATGTCTTTCCTGAATTACAAAAGCGTCTTTTTTTTCAAAAATCGAAAAATTATTTAGTAGCTTATTCCACATAAAAAAAGAGATTTTGTTTTTTCAAAAATAATTTATGATACCATAAGGCTGCATCCCCTAATATCACTGTTATCAAATCTTCCGGAAACTTCAAATGTTCCATCTCTGTTGATACGCCCCAGATCTTTTGTTTCGATGAAAGAGCAAGAGTGAATATTTGCAAGATCAATGATATTTATGCCTCCGGTTTTTCCTTTACCAATTAAAGTTAACGGATCATTCAGATCGCGAATGAAAACCTTCATCCATGGCGGAGTTTGATACGTTCCGTCTGCAGAAGAATATGCCTGTGAAAGCAATTCGGTCATTCCATATTCTGAGTGAACGGCAGCTATCCCCAGATTTTGCTTTAAAAAATCATACATTTCGTGCCGTGTGATTTCTTTTTTCCGCCCTTTCATACCTCCGGTTTCCATAACAAGCGTGTGCTGAAGTTTCATGGGATATTTTTCTGCAAAATCCAACAAAGCATAGCTTACACCTAATAAAATGGCTTTTTGATTTTTTTCTTCACTTTTTAAAATGGAAGCATACAGTTCATCTGTATTTGAAAGGAAAAAGCCACTTTCTTTATGACCGCTAAGTTCTATCAGTTTTTTGGTCATGTATACCAGAGAAGAGCCCTCTCGTTCAAGATACGAGGGAAGCAGGCAATAAAAAAAATAATCAGAAGGTTTCCCGTAAAAAATATTGAAGCACTGTAGAAAACTCTGTTCATAAATACGGATATCTGAAATATAGTGACTGCTTGTCTTCTGTCCGGTTGTTCCACTGCTTGAGAAAAAACGCTCCGGCACAAACTCTCCAGAAAAAACCTGATGTGTTTTGAAAAATTCAACAGGAAGAAATGGAATATCTTTAACATTATTAATTGAAGCAATTTCCATTTTCAGTTCTTTTATATACAAATTATATAAAGAATTCTTTTCAGACTGAAAGCGAAAAATCTTTAATGCTAATTTCTGAAATTCATCAGAATTGCTAATTTGAAATATTTTATTTGCGATACCTTCCATCAATATTTTTAAATAGCAATTTTTTTACTAACCCAAGTTTAGCACAAGCTTGGTTTTTGAGAAACATTTATTATAGTGCTTTTCAACATATTCGTTTCAAATCTATTTTCGTTTCAAATCTATTTTCTTTTCAAATCTATTTTCTTTTCAATAATAAATGAAATAGATTTCTAATAGGCAAAAATTATAATATTACGGTGCGCTGCACCTTTAAATACAACACAAATATTGCGCTGCTACAGATATTAACGCTGCGATGCAGCTTTTTACTCATAATGATAAAAGCAGCAGAGCTGCGTTATATTTGTAAATACAATCAATCTTTGATAGAACAAAGGTGCAGAGCACCGTAATATATACTGAGCAAATACAAATATAATTATATTTTGTAGCCTTATATAGGGTCTGCTGAAAATCACAAAACGTATTTGATATTAAATGATTAGAATATGTTATTCATATAACAAGTGCAAGATAAAATAAATGATTCATTAAAAATCCTTGCACCTTCTTTTTATAATTTTATATTTTTGTTTTGTTAGTCTGTCGCATACCATCTTCTTTGTTGCCTGCGACTCGAAGTATTATTATACATCTTCGTCTTGTCGCCTCGAATCTGGCATACGACAGACTTTTTCAGCAGACCCTATATAGTGCCAGCAAGAAAACTCATGTTTTTTGCTCACAATGTATGTGCGAAACTTGAGTTACTAATAAAAACGATGCAACCTCTGCCCGGAAACAAAAAAGGAGGACATTGTCCTCCCTGAAAAATTTCTTTTTAAATTTTACTTTTTCTTAAAATCTGACATCTGGTTATCAAAATTCAGAAAATAATCTCCTTTTTTAAGCTTAGAAACATTAACAGATGTGCCGTTTCCTTTTAGAACGATATTTCCGTAATTATCATAAATTTCGTACATGGTTGGTGCGGAAAAAGTTATTTCATTATCAACTTTTTTTGGTTGAAATGTAACAGCCGGACCAAAAGATTTATGCTTTACATCATCTGAATATCTTGGTTTTCCGGTAAAATCAATTTGTTTGATACGGTATTTGTTATCTCCGGAATGAGGATAGGATTTAATAGTATAATTATTGGGACCTGCAGTTCCATTACCTCCAACCTCTCCAACCTTAACCCATTTATTCCATCGAAACTGTTCAACAATAAATCCTAGTTTTCCCGATTCCCCTGTGGTTGTCCATTTTACAGTACCATCTTTTTCTACAGTAATAGCAGAAGTTTTAAAAGTACTTTTTGGTTTTAAGACTTCAGGATTTAAAACCTTTGGAGTACAATTTTCTTTATGTTTAATGGAAATTGTTAGTTTATCTCCAATATTAAACTGAAAAATGGACAAATCAACCTCAAAAGCGCTTGAGTTAATTTCATCTGTTGTCATTTTTCCATTAACTAAAACTTCAACCACGCAAAACCCCACGCCTGAAGAAGTAAAAGGGTTCTGGACGTACAGATTTTTCCCCTGAAAAATCCCATCAAGCTTTATCTCCCCCGCGTTAGCTGATGAAAGCCCAAGTATTATTACAAAAAGTATTAAACCAAAATTCTTCATCTTAATAACAAATGAATGATCAGAGTAAAAATTTTAACAAATATATAATTTCTTTTATTCAAAAGAAAAATATCAACATTTTTTTCAGCAAAACGTCAATGTTTTATTAAAATCGCACAATCTTAATATTTTTTTAATGTTAAAAAAAATATCTGTTTTATTTTATTTTAAAAATCATTAGGTTTGTAATAAAGTTTTTATTCGTAAATTTATGAAATCATTATTACCATTATTATTTGTTTTTTTAATAGCCTTTTCCTGCAATAATGTTAAAGAAGCACCAGCCTTGAGCGAACAACATGGAGGTATTCTCAGGATAAATATGCCCTATCTCCCCAAAACGCTCTTTCCTCCGGGAGTTAATGATGTTGTGGCATCACAGTTAGTGTCTCAGATTCATGCGGGATTGGTAAAATTCGGGGCTTCTAATACAGCCATTTTTCCTTCTGTAGCCCGCAGATGGAAAATAGATTCTACTGAAAGCATATTTACGTTCACACTCCGAAACAATGCTTTTTTTTGTAACAATCCCTGTTTTAAAGACGGCAAAGGCAGGAAAATTGTTGCAGAAGATGTAAAATTTTCCTTAGAATTACTTTGTTTTCAAAATATGGATAACAATAATTTTAACCTTGTCAGCAATATTAAGGGGGCAAAAAAGCACTTTGAGGAAAGCGCATGCTCTAAACCTGAAAAAGGCGTAGAAGGAATAAAAGTTCTCAATGATTCAACAATTGAAATTTCTCTGGAGAAGCCGAATCCCATGTTTCTTAACTTTCTTGCAAATCCCGTCTGTGCGATACAAGCTAAAGAAGCCATAGAAAAATATGGTACTGCGAATCTTATTGGCGCAGGATCTTTCACTGCAACAGAAATGCCCGCTCCCGGAAAGATGATGGTTTTAAAACGCTCGGAAAATTATTTTCTGCAAAATAATCAAAATAAACCCTTACCAATGCTTGATGAAATACATATCAGCTTCACTGAATCTGCATCAAAAGAAATTATTAATTTTATGAACGGAGAACTTGACCTTATCATAGGATTGTCTCAATGCGAAGCGCAGGGTATTGCTGAAAAATATATTGAGGGGTTGAAAATGAAACCTCCAAAGTATATTTTAAATAGTGTTCCTGATTCAAACGTGCATCTTTTTAACCTGCAATACCCTTATGTAAAAGACTTTTACACAAACAGTATGAATTATCTGGATCTTTCAATTGTATATTTTAACAAAACCGATTCTCTTGTAAAAAAATAAGGCTTACTATAATAAATAAAAAAAACGGTTGCTTTTTTAAGGAAGCAACCGTTTTTTGTTTTATTTTCAGCTAAAGATTAGTTAAATCCTGTAAATTTTCTAATATCTTCACGAGGATTAATGCACATAACCGGGATTTTAGCATCATTAGCAATAATTTCCTGTTCTGTAGCGCCAAGCACATAATCTTTGAACCCTATATCTTTTGTTGTCATTATAAGAAGGAGGTCGCCATCATTTTTTTGCGAAAATTCGAGAGTTTCATCAGGAAAACTTTTTTTACCTTCAGCCGTAAAGATTTTATATGTAATATCCTTTTCCTCAAGAAATTTTTTCGCAAAAATAATATTATTATTAGCCTTCTTCATCAGTAATTCATCGGAAGTTCCTGTTTTAAAAAGGAGTATTTCTGATTTGTAATACTTTGCGAGATAACCTACCCACGCAAGTTTTTCTTTTCCTTCCATTTTGTGGTCAAAAGGAACGATAATGGTTTTAAAAACATGTTCCTTCGGGGGAGACTGCACTACAACAAACGGAACTTTTGAGCCTACAATAACTTTAAGCGCCCAGCTACCAGTAAGCTTCTGCATTCCTTTAATTCCATGGGTTCCCATAATAACAAGATTGGAATTAATTTCAGAAGCGACTTCGCTGATTGTTGTAAAAATACTTCCTACAACAGCTAAAACCCTGGGTTTTATGTTGTATTTTTTCATTGTATCGTCTGCCACCTGGTTCAATTTGACCAAAATTTCATCTACCTCTTTTTGCTTCTTTACAATATTTAGCAGCGTAATATCATTATTAAATGTATCCGCAATTTTTAAAGCATGCAATAAAGCAAATTCTGCAATTGAAGTAAAATCCCAAGGGACAAGAATAGTTTTTCTATTTTCTTCCATAAAAAAAAATTTATTGTGATATTTTCAAAACTAATTGTTTTATTTTTGCCCAGATGTCTGAACAAAATTTTTCCTGATACAAAAATATGAAATTTAAATTAATAATAAAAAAATATTTTTTACTGAGCCTGTCCATTCTGTTGTTTAATATCCAGAATTCTCATTCACAGCAGAACCTTGAGCCCGGAATACCCTATTTTAAAAATATTTCTCCAAAGGAATATGGCTTTGAAAACTCCAACTATTCTATTACTCAAGACAACAGGGGTTTCATTTATATAGGAAATATGAATGGGGTTATTGAATACGATGGAGTTTCATGGCGTCTTGTCCGCATTTACGGTAATCCGATTCTTGATGTTGATAAGCGAGGAAGAGTCTATGCCGGGGGATATAATGAATTCGGTTACATTGATTATGATAAAAAAGGAAGCATGAAATTTGTTTCCCTGCTTGACTGTTTAAGTAAAAAACTACGGCATTTCGGGCAGGTCAGGGCAGTTTATACTTTAAATAATGAAGTTTTGTTTTTTTCATCCAAACATCTATTCAGATATCATAATAATAAAATAAGCATTATAGACTCAAGCAGTAGTACGCTGGGTCTTTTTAAAGTAAATGATAATATTTATTTTCATAAAAAAGAAATCGGTCTTTGTGAATATAGTGCTGGTAAAATCAAGCTGCTGCCTCAGGGAGAATACTTTAAGAACAAAGCCATTGACGACATTCTTCTCTACAATAGAAATTTACTAATAAAAATAACAGGGATTCAAGGATTTACTATTTATACAGGTTATTCAATTAATCAGATAAAAACGCCCATTGATAATTTTCTTGAAAAAAACATCTATTCATCGGGAGTTTTAATGCAAAATGGAAATTATGCATTTGGCACAAAGCGAATGGGACTAATAATTGTTGACAAAAAATTTAAAGTAATAACCAGTCTGAATAAAAAAGAAGGTTTGTATGACGATGAGATAATTGATATGTTTCTTGATAAAACAGGTCATCTTTGGGTCGCAATGAAAGCCGGATTCTGCTACCTTGAAATAATGTCTGCATTTTCTTTTTACGACAACAACTTAGGATTACAAGGAAGCGTGTCGGCAATTACCCGATTTGGTCAAAATCTTTATGTGGCAACATCGCACGGTGTATTTTTTCTTCAGCCGGGAATCAATTATGCGAATCCTGAACAATTCGGTCCCAATTATAAAATAGGGCAGGTTCAGGGAATTAATGCAGAAGCATTTCGGTTTTTTCATATTAAAAATCAACTTCTTGTTTCTACAAGCAATGGCGTTTATTACATTGAAGGAAATAAAGGGTATCAAATGTCGCAGCACAAGCTTGAAACCATGCAGCCATCTAAGACAAATCCGAATCTTATTTATATCGGAAAACCAAATGGCTTGGCGGCTATCAATTATATTAATGGAACATGGAAAGACAGAAGGCAGGTAAAAGGTTTAAATAAAAGAATACGTACAATTGCAGAAGATGACAATAAATTTCTTTGGCTTGGAACAGACTATGACGGAGTTTTCAGGGTTGATATTAAAAATGGGTACAATGCAAATGCTCCCATTAAAGAATACAAAGAAAATTGCGGTCTTCCTGATAATTTTTTATGGTTGGATGTTTATAACACATCAAATGGTGTGATTTTCTCAAACTTCAAAGGTGCTTACAGATATAATGAGCGTTCAGACTGTTTTTATTTAGACACTTTATTTAACTTTAACTTTGGTTCAGAAAAAATATGGATTTACCCGATTGTTGAAGATGCGCATAAAAATTTATGGTTCAGTTCTGGCTTCAATGATAAGTATGATAAAACAACGGGTGTTGCTATGTTTCGCGGTATGGATAAAAAATATTCATTATATACTATTCCTTTTGAAAGGATTAATGATATTACCGTAGAAGCAATTTATCCTGATGAAAATAGCCTAATTTGGTTTGGATCTTCTGACGGGCTTATACAATTTGATTTCAAAGCATACAAGCTGTTTAATACAGACACTCTTACATTTAATACATATATACGAAAAATTAAAACAAGCAGGGATTCATTAGTTTACGATGGAGCAAATAACTTCTCAGGATATAAAAATGCAGCTATTGTAAATGGAACAACACCTCATATTTTTAATTACAAATACAATACGATGCACTTTGAATTTGCATCCCCGACTTTTGACAGTAAAAACAAAATTCTCTTTCAAAGTTATCTGGATGGCTTCGAAACGACATGGTCTAACTGGACGCATAGTGATATTAAAGAATATACAAACCTCCCGGAAGGAGATTATATATTCAGGGTTCGTTCAAAAAATATTTATGGTAAAATATCAAATGAGGCATCGTACAATTTTACTATTCTGCCCCCTGTTTACAGGAAATGGTATGCATTTTTGTTTTATCTGGTAATGATCGGGGCATTTATCCTGATGGTTACAAAATGGAGATCGTACCGATTTGCAAAAGAACGTGCAAAACTTGAAAAAATAATTAACGAAAGAACCGAGGAACTTGTTAAGCAAAAAGAAAGGTCTGAAGAGCTTGTATCGAACCTGCTTCCCAAAGAAACAGCAGATGAAATTATCTCAAAAGGCAAGGCCGATTCAAAGCGCTATGACTTAACAACCGTTATGTTTGCGGATTTTCAGGAATTCACAAAAATTACCGAAGCACTTAATCCGGAAGCATTAATAAGTGATTTGGATAAAATTTTCCTGCATTTTGATTCCATCGTAGAAAAATATGGTATTGAAAAAATTAAAACTATGGGAGACGCCTATATGTGCGCAGGAGGTATTCCGGAAAAAAACTGCACAAATCCTGTAGAAATTGTACTGGCTGCTATAGAAATGCAACAGCATCTGTACGCGCTCCACGATGAACTCCATGAAGCAAATGAAACATGGAACATGCGTATAGGAATTCATACCGGACCTGTTATTGCGGGTGTTGTAGGCAGCAAAAAATTTTCTTATGACATTTGGGGAGATACCGTGAATATAGCCAGCCGTATGGAAACATCAGGAATGCCGGGAAAAATTAACATTTCCTCCAAAACTTACGAATACATTAAAGATTTTTTCATTTGCGAGCCGAGAGGGAAACTCCCTGTAAAATATAAAGGAGACATTGATATGTTTTTCATAACAGGTATAAAGCCCGAATTATCCATAAACAATAATGGTGATGCTCCAGCTCCGGCGTTTTCTATTAAGCTTCAACTTGTGAGGTACAGCGACCTTGAGGAAATGCTTTTTTCAAAACTCGAAAAAGGACTACCAAAGAATTTGTATTATCATAATTTTAAACATACAGTGGATGTTACAGCACAAGTTGAAATTCTTGGCAGGTATGAATCCATTAGCGAAGCAGATATGCTTATTCTAAAAACAGCCTCCCTGTTTCACGATAGTGGTTTTATGATTGGGTACGACGATCATGAGCTTTTGGGGATGAAACTTGCACGTGAAACACTGCCTCAATATAAATATACTCCGGATCAGATAAAGGCTGTCTGCGATTTAATATATGCAACAAAATTTCCTCCCCAGCCGAAAAACCTGCTGGAACAGATAATTTGCGATGCAGACCTTGACTATCTTGGCAGGCACGATTTTATTCCAAACTCACAAAACCTGTTTCGCGAACTTTACGAGCGGAATAAAATAAAAACTATGGAAGAATGGAATAAAATGCAGATTAAATTCCTTGAAGGGCATCAATTTTATACAGAATCAGCACGAAAACTAAGAGATGTAAATAAAAATAAACAGCTCGAAGAACTCAGGAAAATGATTTGATCAGTTTGATACTTTAGGCGTAAGCCATGAAGAGGGATTGAGCTTATTATTATCTTTCCAGATTTCAAAATGCAGCGTTGTTTTATTGTCTTCATCAGCATCCGTAAATACTTTCCCTATGCTCTGTTTGGATGAAACCTTGTCGCCTGATTTTACATAAGCCTGCGAAAGATTAGAATACACACTTAAAAAATTTCCATGTCTGATAATAATAACATTATTGTGCCCGGGAATCTTCATTACCTTGCTTACCACGCCGCTAAAAATTGCACGAACATTTTCTCCCTCTGCAGTACTGATATCAATACCATCATTGCGAATCATGATTCCTTTCAAAATTGGATGTTCATGCTCCCCAAAAGTTCCGGTAATTAATCCATGCTCTGTTGGCCACGGAAGCTTTCCTCTATTATTTCCAAAACTTGTTGATGTAATTTTTTCTTCAGGGGTCATGTCAAAAACTACAGACTTTTTTACCTTGTCCGTTGTTTCTTTTTCCTCATCTTTAGATTCAAAATCGTCCTGTTTTTCAGCCTTGTTATCTGCGTGTAAATTATTCTTAGCATTTTTTATTTTTTCTGCTTTACTTTTTTTCTCTTTGGCTTTTTTCGCTTTTAAAGCAAGAACTCGTTCTTGTCTTCTTGCTTCTTCTTCTGCTGCAATTATTTTATGAATTTCCTTTTGTAACTTCTGTGAAAGCCTTACTTGCTCTTCCAGCTTTTTCTTTAACTCTTTTTCTTTGGACTTGAGGCTGGTCAATATTTCTGTTTGTTCACCTTTTTCCCTTTCAAGTAATACTGCTTCCTCCTCCTGCGCTAATAACAATTCCTGCTTCTGATTCATTCTCTTTTCCAACTCTGCCAGTTTTCGTTGCAGGTATTTCTGATTTTTCACAATTCCCTTTGCCTGCTTTCTTCTGTATTCTGAATACTGTTGCATGTATTTAAGCCTTTTGTATGCCTGATTGAAATCTTTTGCAGATAAAATAAACATCAGTTTTTCATACGAATTTCTGTTCTTATAAGCATAATAAATCAGTTGCGCGTAATCTTCTTTTAATACCCTTAATTCCTTAGTACATGAATTTATATCTTTATTACTTTGATCTATTTTTTTATTTAATACCAGAACTTCTGAATTTATATTTTGCATAAGCTCTTTTCTGAGAGAAATTTTTCTGCTTAGAATCAACAGGGCATTGAGGGATTTGTTCTTATGCTGTTTGTTTGCTTTTAGAAGTTTATTTGTATAATCAATTTCCTTTTGGTTGTTTTTTTTTGTTTTCTCAAGTTTGTTTTTATTCTGAGAAAAAGAAAAGGCAGGTAAAAAAAAATATAATGTCAGTAGTAGGAATAATAGCTTGAATATTTTTTTAAAATTTAAAAAAAACATCCTCTGTTCTTTGTTGCGTGGCTTCAAAAAAGAATGTGAATAAAAACTTATATTCTTAAATTTAAAAATCACTTCTTCTATTTTTATTATTGCTGAACATGACTATTATTCGGGCATTTTTAAATATTTTTCAGGAACAGAAAATGGATATTCCAGCTTTTTATTTAAAGTTGCTTTTGTATAAGAAAGATTAAATTTAATAACGGTTTCTTTATCTTTAATCGTAAACTTTGTACTCATAGGGAACAATTGATCTTCTACATTTTCAAAATCTGAATATATAACATCCATTGATTTTTGATATTCATGGTCATTGGCATACACATGTACGATTTTAAATATTTCAGGTAAAACGGCTACTTCAATAAAAATAAGGTTATCTGTTTTTTTCTTTTTTACCTTACGATGGAGTTTTCTCTCTTTCAAGGATTGCAATACATACAAATTAGAGTCTTTATATGACTTAAAACCTTTTATATCCTCATCATCGGGTGTACGTGTATAAAAAAACATTTCATTGCTTAAAACAGACTGAAGAAGATTATAATCAAGATCCATTTTTGTAAGATTTCTTATGTAATTATAATTCCCCAGATAATACGTTGAATTTATTCTGTTAATAAATTTAACACTATCCGGGGTTATTATTAATCGCACAGCCTCTATTCCAAGAGCGGGAACAATAGAAACCCAGATAGCGCTGTCTCTTTTAATTCTTAAAGTACCACTGAATGACTGGCTCTCTTCCCCTTTTTCATAAGTTGCAGAAAATTTTAAAGACAGGGACTGGTAACGGAATTTTCTGTAATTAACATTGTCGAACACCTTTGAAGCCCTCATTGGTTTTACATTTTTGAAATGAAAAACCTGCTTTTTTGATTTACAAGATGAAAAAACAAATGTAAAAACGGTAATACTTATAAAAGTTATAAGTAAAATATTTATCTTTTTCTTCATGATTCTATTCAAACAGCTTCCCCTCCTTTAATTTCTTATTGAGAAATTCAGAACCGGTTCCGGTTTCTACAGCTTTTTGCCAATATTCAACCGCCTTTTCCTTTTCCCCGATTTTATAAACAATATCGCCATAATGCTCAAATAAAACAGCACTTGGCGTGCCCTGATTTTTTATGGCTTTTTCCATTATAATCTTTGCTTCATCAAATTTATTAAGCTTATATAAGACCCATGCATACGTATCAAGATATGTAGCACTGTTTGGCTCTTTAGTAACAACTTTCTTAATCATAAGTTCTGCTTTTTCAAGATATTCATTTCGTAAAGCAAGGTAATAACTGTAATTATTTAATGTCAGAATATTTTCAGGATCAAGCTTGATAAGATTATCAAAAGCAGCGTCGGATTCAGGATGTTTTTTGAGTTTATAATAAGCCTCTCCGAGATAACTGTAAAATTGCACTTTCAGAGGAATATTATCTGTTACAAAATCAATTCCTTTGTTTAATACTTCCACACAATAATTGTAATCTTTTAACTGCAATGCTGCAAGACCTGCAAACATATAGGACGTTGGCTGAACAGGGAAAAGCTCCATCACTTCTTTGCTTTCTTCCAGTAAGGCATTATAGTCTCCTGTATGCACCTCCAGATATAACAATTGCTCCCATATTAAAAATTTATCTTTTGTTGATTTTACAACAAATCGCAATTGGTCTCTGGCTTCAACATATTTTTCATCACGAATCAGATAATCGGCATAAATTGTATGAACTTTTGGGTCTCCCTCATGCGTTTTCAGAAGTATTTCAAGAAGACCATTTGCTTTTTTGTTTAAGTCGGAATTATTTTCAATATAAGTGATAAAATTCATCATCATTTTTACCTTAACATCCACGTCAACTTCCGTACTTGCAAATGCGAGCAATAATTCTTCATAAGATTTCTCTACTTCATTGATTACTCTGTAAAAATCGGCAAGAGAAAGATGAGCAAGACCGTTATTCTTATCTATTTCCAATAATTTCTTATAGGTAGCAAGTGCTTTATCATACTGCATGCTTGCGGCATAAGCCTCGGCAAGAATTCCATAAAATCGTGATTCTCCCGGATAAGCATTCACAAGTTTTTCTAATTCCGCTAAAGCTTTATTTGCATTTCCAAGCAGCATGTACAGCCGCTCTTTTTCAAGGCTTACAACATCTGTAACTCCTACCTGTTTTTCAGATGCATCTAAAATCTTTATGGCGTCTTTGATTTTACCAATAGCAGTATAAATCATTGACAGGTTGTAATAAAAATCCAATCGTGCAGGCTCTTGTTTTATGAGGGATTTATAAATATCGACAGCCTGCGACAGCATACCATTTTTCTGATACAAGCCTGCCAGTTGTACACTATACCAAATGTTAGAAGGATCTATTTCAACTGCCTTCTGAGAATATTTCAGCGGAGAAACCCAGTCGCCCTGCGAAATATATAAATTTGCTAGCTCAAAATATGGAACCGGATTATCGGGAATAATCTGAATACATTGCTGGTAATGCTGCAATGCTTCATTAAAAAAGCCAAGCATTTTCTGCTTATTTCCATCAATAAGATTACTGCTGAAATTCATCTGGTCGTTTTCAGAAATTTCTTTCCCTTTACCCTTAACCTGTGATGTCTTGGATGTCTTACAAGCAGAAAAAACAATCGTTAAGCCTATAGCTAAAACAAAAAAAGTGTATGCAATATTTTTCAATGTACTGCCCTTATTCATTTATTTTGAAATAACGGTATAATCACCAATATTCAATTCTCTGGACTCCCCTTTTATATCAACAAAATTACCAATCATTGAATTTGTAACATTGAGATCTTCAATGTGCGAGTTTCGCATAATTATTGAATTCTTTAATAACGAATTTTTTATAATTGTATTATAACCAATAGAAACATGAGGACCAATAACACTGTTTTCAATCTGCGCATCTTTCCCAATAAAACAAGGAGGGATGATGATAGAATTATTTATAACAGATGTTTCGTCAATCATTTTTTCATTTGAGTGTGTTTCAAGAATCCTCTGGTTCGTATATACAGTATTATCTTTATTCCCGCAATCGAGCCACTCTTCAACTTCACCTGGAAACATTTTCATTTGTTTAGATTTCATATTCTGAAGCGCATCCGTAAGCTGATATTCTCCATTTACAACAATATTATTGTCGAGCAGGAATTTCAGTTCATCACGCAAAATATTTCCATCCTTAAAATAATAAATACCAATGATTGCGAGATTTGATACAAACTCTTTTGGTTTCTCAATAAAATCTGTTATTAATTTTTTATCACTGATTTTTACAACGCCAAATGAAGAGGGATTTTCAACCTTATGAACCCAAATTATAGAATCAGCTTCCTCATCAAGTTTAAAGGCTGCCCTGAAAAGAGTATCTGCAAAAGCGACAATAACTTTACCGCTCAAACTTTTCTCTGCGCAATAAATAGCATGGGCAGTACCGAGCGCTTCGTGCTGATAATAAATACTTGCTTTAGCTCCCAGTGAAGCAGCTATCGCAATCAGGGTGTCTTCCGTTTCTTTACCAAAATCTCCGATTACAAATGCAATTTCTTCTATTTTTTCTGTGCATACAGCTGCGATATCTTCTGCTAAACGTTGCACAATGGGTTTTCCTGCTATAGGAATAAGGGGTTTGGGAACTGTTAACGTATGAGGCCGCATCCGCTTCCCCATTCCCGCCATAGGAATTATTATTTTCATATCGGATTTTTTTCGGGTATTGAATTTATGCTTTGCCTGTTGAACCAAAACCGCCTGCACCTCTTTCTGTTTCCTGTAATTCGTCAACAAGAATCCATTCTGCAATTTCATGTCTCGCAATTACCATCTGGCAAATACGTTCACCGTCTTCTACAACAAATTCTTCATTAGAAAGATTCACAAGAATTACGCCTATTTCGCCTCTGTAATCTGCATCAATAGTACCGGGAGTATTTAAAACGGAAATACCCTTTTTAAGAGCTAAGCCGCTGCGTGGACGAATTTGCGCTTCATAACCCACGGGTAGTTCGATGAAAAGACCTGTTGAAATAAGCGCTCTTTGCAAGGGTTTTAAGGTAACCACAGCATCAAGATTTGCACGAAGATCTACTCCTGCAGAAAACTTTGTACTGTATTGCGGAAGCGCATGTTTTGATTTGTTTACAATTCGGATGTTCATTTTTATAAATTTAAAACCCGCTAATTTAATTAATCTTGTCCAAATTGCAATATGAAAGTTTTCAGTTTAATCAATTTGCGATGATGGTAACAATTTCAAAGCATGCTTTACAAAGCCAAATTCAGAACTCTTGAGTTATCACATCTGCTGCGGCAGATAAAATACAGAATTTTGTCAATTATGCTGAACCCGGTACTTGTGCAGAGCAGTTCGATAAAATTATTTCAGCAGACTCGCTTCGACTAGCTTGTTTTATTTTATTATTTGTATTGTGTCTAAAAATACGGCGTAACCTCCCCATATACCTAGTGCTCCACCTTCTATATTTGTTACAACCGAAGTAGGAGAAGCAAACGGATTTCCATCAGAAGACATTTGTTGCTCGACCGATTTCCAAAAATTAAAATGTGTTTTGTTAATACTGCAGAATTTAATAACTGCTGTTTCTCCGGTAACGAAAGCCCAACGCGGAGGTTTTGAGGGATCAGGTGGCGCATTCGGGTCTGTCATAATATTCGGGTTTCTGCCACGATAAACCAGATATTCCACATTTCGTCCGTTAATAAGCATATCATTAGCTACAGAACTGAAAGGGTGCACAAATACAGAATCTTTTCCTAATGTTTTTGAAAAAATCCTGTAGTTATTTCCAATGCTATCTGGGTCGCGAAAATATATCCATAAATAGCCAAGAGTATCGTTCTCTTGAGGATTTCTTGGCTTGAATTTTACACTGTCCAAAGGAACGAGGTTGGGAATTGTAGTATAAGATGTATATTCTTTCGCATCAACAATTACTTTCAGATAATAGGTTTTCCCAACTTCACCCTTTATCTGTGAGCCTTTATAGATAAATGGAGGAACCAGATTTGTATCTACCTGCAATGTTAATTTGTCGGTATCGTGTCCGTCTGTTACTATTACGTAGGCATTTAAAACGAGAAGGCTTATTACTGTTTGCGCATCTACAGGCTCAAAGTATGGAGTGTTTCGGGTTATTATTACCCATGGATATCCTCCATTTTCTATAGCTCCTTCAATTACGATGGCTTTCTCGGGTCTTGGTAAATCAACAGTAATGTCTTTTTCGCATGAAGCAATAAAAAAGAAGATGAAAAAAATAAAAAGAAATAAGTTAAAATTCTTCAGTTTTTTTATATTTATGTTTTGAAATCTTTTCATCAAGTTTAAAATTTAAAGTTCCATGTTACAGATGGCAGTATTGGGAATAAAGAAACCTGTTTTGCTTTAGGGTTTGAATTTCCAAACTGCAAATCGCCTTCGTCTTCAAAATATATAAAATAGGGATTTAATCTTGAATACACATTATAAATTGAGAAATTCCAGGATGATTCAAATTTCTCTGTTTTTTTCTGGAGATAATTTGCAGAAATATCGAGGCGGTGATAAGGAGCCATGCGGTAGGAGTTTCTTTCTGCATATTGACTGATAGGTCTTCCGTCTATTAAATATCTTCCGATTGGTAATGTAAGCGCATTTCCGGTGGCATATACAAATACTGCTGAAAACGACCATTTTTTATTTAACTCGTGCGTCGCTATTATTGATAGATCGTGCCTTCTGTCGTATTTTGCAGGATATTCAAGACCATTATTAATTTCAGGGAACAAGCGGGTTGTTTTTGAAAGGGTATAACCAATCCAGCCCGTTGTAGCTCCTACTCTCTTTTTAACGAATAGTTCAAGCCCATAAGAAGCGCCTTTCCCAAATGTGAAAGAATAGTCCACATTATCATTCAAGCCATCTTCAGGAGTTGATCCTTCTTTATAGTCAATTTGATTTTTCATTGTTTTATAATATGCTTCGACAGATGTTTCCCATTTGTTGTCATAGAAATTTCTGAAATATCCGATTGCATATTGTGTTGCAAACTGAGGTTTGATGAGGGAAGTGCTGGGAATCCATAAATCAGTAGGTAGAGAAACCGAAGAAAGCGAAGCGAGATGTACATATTGATAATTCTGCGTAAAAGATAGCTTTACAGAAGATTTCATATTTATTGCATATCGGAGAGATAGCCTGGGTTCAATGTTTTTATACGATTGAATATTTTTCCCTCTTTTGTAGAAAATAGTATCAACTGTATTCCCAAAATCATCTTTAATAAAGCGGTTAAAGGGACCAATATGCTGAAAAATTGTACCGCGCAAACCTCCCACTATTTTTATTTTATCGGACAAGTCAAAATCGTCAGAAATATAAACAGCGCCTTCATTTGCATAGAGTTTTACGATATCGCCTGTATTTAATTCTGTTTCTCCAATCCTTGCAGAAACCCCACTGGGTATAAACGTGTGAAAAGTATAATTTACTCCAAATAAGACATTATGCCTGATTGTTGGCATCCACGAAAAATCAATATGTGTATTATAATCTCTTATACCGGAAAATAATTTGAAAGCAAAAGAAGATTGTTCAGCCTCGAATTCAAACTGATAATCACTAAAAATAGCCGTTGCATTCATAAACATTTTATCGCTAAACAAATGGTTCCAGCGAACTGATGTTGTTGCATTTCCCCATGGAATATAAACTTTAAAAGTATTTTTCGGGCTTCTAAAAGAAAACATATCTCTTCCGTAATAAGCACTCACGTATAGCCTGTTTTTATCAGAAAAGCGGTAATTGAATTTTGCATTCAAATCATAAAAATAATATCCTGTTCCCTTCATTTTACGAGTACGTTCAAATTCTCCCATAAACGGCTGAATGAGAATATCAATATATGTTCTGCGGGCAGATAAAATAAAAGCAGCTGTATCTTTTTTAAGAGGTCCCTGCACAGCAATTCTGGAAGAAATAAGACCAATTCCGCCTTCCGTATGAAAGCTTTGATTGTTGCCGTCTTTCATTGTAATATCTACAACACTAGATAGTCTTCCTCCGAAATTAGCTGGCATTCCTCCTTTAATAAGGTTTACATCTTTAATAATGTCTGCATTAAAAACAGAGAAAAAACCAAAAAGGTGCGCTGCATTGTAAACCGTTGCTTCATCAAGAAGAATGAGATTTTGGTCGGGTCCCCCACCTCTGACATAAAAACCTGAATTCCCTTCACCGGCAGATTGTACTCCGGGCAACAACTGAATGGTTTTTAACACATCAACTTCTCCCAAAAAAGCAGGAAGGGATTTTATTTTTTCAATCTGCAGCTTCACCGTTCCCATTTCTGCTCCTTGTATGTTTTTATCAGAACGTTCGCCACTGACAACAACTTCCTGAGTTAGTAATGTTTGCTCTTCCATCGCTATATTCAGGGAAATATTTTTGCTCAGGTTTATTGTCTGTACTTGTTCTTTGTACCCGATAAAGGAAGAAATAAGTGTGTAGTTTCCTTTGTCAAGTGAAATGGAAAAAAAACCGTATTTGTTTGTTGTGGCTCCTTTAGATAATTCTTTAACGAGTACATTGGCACCAATGAGAATTTCTCCTGTACTTTTTTCTTTTATGTATCCGCTGATGGTGTATTTCTGAGCAGAAGTTTTTATGAAAAGAAAAGTAAAAATTAGAAAGAAAACTAATATATAATTGTATTTATTCAATGTATCAAAAATAAGGAACAAATATAAGAGGATTTGGGAAAATGGGAGAATAAAGTTTAAGGTATTGTAGAATTGATGTGTTGATGTGCTGATGTGTTGATGTGTTGATGCAAAAATTTGAAAATGAAATAAAATGAAGATTCTGCCTATAGTTGTGTCAGTGGTAATATGGTAAAAAGAGGGCTGATGCTCGTTTAAATGGTCTCGGATTGCACTTCGGCAAGCTCAGTATGGCACAAATCCAAGATAGCAGATGCGGGTAAGACGTACTATACCGAGTGCCGAAACAGATATTTGATTTAGTCTGCGATTTCTAATTCAACCATGTTGAAAGGAACTTTCAGAAAGGACTGATAATCTTGCCCAGATTCGAGGATGTCTTCATCTTCGTAATACCAGTTAAAATTTACTTGATAGCCATCTTTAAAAAGGGCGTCAATTTCTTTAAATAAATCGGTAAGACATTTTGAGGTTGCAGTATTAAAATATTCAAGATAGATTTTTATTTCTGTGCTTGCTTTTGGAGAGGAACGATAAAGAGAAATCCATTCTACAAGGGGTTTGTAAAATTCAATAGTATTTTCAATGGCAGAACGACCTTTTATTTCAATCAGGCCGACCTCTGCATCAAATTTCACAAAAGGACTTTTATTTGTTCCGACTATTTCAATCGTTTCCATTCAAAAAAATAATATTCATCTACAAAATTAGTACGTTCGCAATACTTCTTTATACGCTAATATAAAAAAAGGTTACAAAATAAGGGGGAAATTTTTGCAAGGGAATTAGAATGCGGCGAATCATGCCGATAATTGGTTAAATTTTACAGATTTAGGAATCCAAAACTTAACCGTAGTCAAAGTTTAAAAAAATTTCGAAGGATACACAAACAATTAATTTTCCACTTCCGACTCAAATGTAACTTAAAATATCCTTAACAACTCTAAGTTTATGAGTATATTTTTTTTGCTCGAAGCTGAAAATGCCGTTATGATCTATTTTGTCTATTCTTACTTTTCCGGAAGAATGTATAATTTTTGAGTTTCCAAGTAAAATGCCCGTATGCACAATCTGACCTTCATCGTTATCAAAAAAAGCAAGATCGCCAGGCTTGGCTTCATTAACAAAATTTACAGCAACCCCCATGTTTACCTGTTGATTTGCATCACGTGGTATTTTCGCACCATTAATTTTATAAACTATCTGCGCGAAGCCTGAACAATCAATTCCGAAAGGACTTCTGCCTCCCCACAAATAGGGAGCGTTTACATACAACATCGCTGTTTTTTTAATATTGTCACGAATTGCTTCTTTTTGTAAAAAATGAAATTTGGTTTTAAGCTTATACCGCGTTCCAACTAATTTAAATGTTCTTTTTCCGTTAAAAAGAGGAAGGGAACTGCCGGCAACTATTGTCATCATAGGATTTTCCAAAACATCATAAATCTGATGAGTAACTGTATTTACAGAAAAATCGCCATGTTCGGTTATTTTCCTGAATAATTTTTCCGGAATGGGAAGAATCATTTTTTTATCCACCCATCCTTCATACCCATCGAAAACCAAACGCACACGCGCCCATTTATCATTGGATTTTAATATTTCAAAATGTTCCCCGAAAAGTATTTGGGTTAGCATTTCGCTTTTTTCAGATGGCTCTGACCGAACAGGGATGATGCTGATATTTGCCACCCCGAATTCCCAGAACTGTAGTTTTAGTTGCTTTCTGACAATTTTCACGGTATAAAAATTCACTGTTTACAAATGCCAAATTACAAATTATTTTGGAATATGAAAATTTCACCTGATTTTCTCAATATTTTTCTTTCTTTGCTCCCGATATAATTGTGTAAACCGCAAGCACCTATAGTTCAATGTCATATCTATTGAAGCATAATCTTCCAGTCTGACGCTTGAGATGTATATTTCTCTTTCCCAGAATTATGTTCAATAAGTCGCAATCTTAACCCACATTGCAGCTTTAGGGGTGTAAATATCTGATTTTATGGACTGTCATTTTAAAAAATTTCGGCAGGGGTGACTACGGATTTTTTTCTTACGAAAAGAGCATATTTGTAATGCAACAAGTCGTAAATTTCCACTCGTTCGCGCTTGTCTTCGAACAATGCATTGCGTGAAGGGGTTGCCACAGCGACGAGTGCGCTTGTCAGATTGCTGTGTTTTTTCAATAGTCCACGCCATTACCAATACTTGTTCTCAGACCTATATAAAAAAACATATTTTCATGTTTTAAAAATGAGGTATTTTGTATTCTCGAAGCAAATCCTGCTTCTGTGCGCAAATTATTTTTCGGATTAATAAGGTATGATATTTTGATTTCTGCATTTTGGATATATGTGAGAACGCCCTGCCCGATATGATTTTTGTATTGCTGAACTATCGTGTTATTTTCTCCGGGAACTGGCGAATCAAATGTTACCTGATAAATATTTTGTCCGAAATGTGTACCCGATGAATCCAGTCCTGTTAAGATATTTACCCATTTCCCTGTAAATGCAAACCTGCCGTGAATGTAATTTATAATAATAATACCCTCTTTAAAATTGGCTCCGGCAGGGTGTGCCAATGCTTGGTTATAATGCCCGTAGTTCTGATACACATCTCTGTGCGAGTAAGTATAAGGTCTTGCGGCATTCCATTCTGCCTGTAAAGTTAAATTTTTTACCAGAAAATCATGGTATCGGAATCCCACCTGATATGCCTGCTTGTTTGTCCAATAGCCATAATTGATTGTGCTGTCTGATGGTTTCAGCAAATGTTTCAGGTCTTGTTTCAGCTCTGAAGTAACAAAATCATCAATCATATATTGTCCGTAAACAAATAGCTTTTCTGTAATTTTAAATTTCAGATTAAATCCCATTAACGAATTATTCGGCGAACCAAGTGAAAATTCTACAGGTCTGAAAAATATAACAGGATTGAAATAATTCACATCAAGCCCGGATGTAGCAATGCTGTCTTCTGCTTTACAAATTATTGCTTCAAAAAACCCGAGAGACAATCGCTTTGAAATGATCCAGTCCAGATAATGAAACACCCCGTATTTATTATCAAATGCCGACCATGTATGATCATCTGCGAATCGTAAATCTTTAAAATTTGTCCATAAAGAAAGGTACTTGAATTTCCACAAATTTGCTTCAATTTTAAAATACGGATAATTGTAAGAATTGTTTGAAAGCAGCATGGAACGATAGCCGTCTCCGATAAAATGTTTTCCTAAACCTGTTTCAAATAAAAAATACTGCGAGGGTCTGTAAGCCGCATAAAATCTTGTTCCTGTGAATTCGTAAAATTTCCCTGATTTGTGTGCATAGCCTTCTCCGGGAAATATTTTTGCAACTTCTGTTATAGGTAAAGTTATGGGATTCAAACGTGAATAATGATGCGCAAGGTCAAGAGAAAAAGCAAGATTTTTTTTATTATCAGTTTTTAATGAAAAGCCGGTACTTGATTCAAGAATAAAATCTGTATTTTTTAAATCCATTCCTGAATTAATATTCAATAATGGGTCTGCAAAAATTCTGTAATTTTCTTTATTTATTTCAAACCAGTGTTCATGCAACAATCGCTGTTTTAGCTGGGGTGCGGCAATATCATTAAATGAAAATTTTTTCGTAAATAAAGAATCATCGCTTTTCGTAATCTCTGAATAATTAAAAGGCTTTACAGAAGTATGCGTTGCAGATGAAAATTTATGAAGCGATTTTTCAAATCCTGATGAAAATTCGTAGGGAATGGTAATTTGATAGGGCTGTGAATACAAAGAAAAGACTGGAAATAAAAATAACCATATCAAAACCAGAAAAAATCTGTTTGCATGTATGAAATTATTAAAAGTCATAATAAACATTTGACAAAGAAGTACGAAGCCCCACGAAAACAAAATACGATTCATTTTTGTTGCCGGGAACGTAGAGCGACCTGTTTGTAATACCTAAGCTGACATTCATATTTGTTTTGGGATTGACCACATAAGATACTCTGAAATCCTTGTACATGAGCGTTGTTTTCACACCTTGCAATACTTTATTTCCCCATGAAGGAAATCCAAGTTGCGCCAGATCGTCGCGTTTAAAAATATTTTTCCCCCAGTGTGAATCCGCAGTATCAGCACCATAAAGGGCATAATTAAATTTTGCTTCCACGAGAAAATCTCTGAACCTGTAACGCACAATAGTAACAGACTCCATAAAATTTGCTCCGAGCGGATGCGCCAACGATTGATTATAGTGAACATAATTCTGATGTGGATCTTTGTGCGCGTACACATACGGCTGCACCTGACTGAATTCGGTCTGAAACTGAAGATGCTTTATTTTAAACAGGTCTAAACACTTCACTCCAAGCTGAAATCCGTATTTTTGCAATAGATAACCCTTGCCTTTTTTCATTCCGGCAACATCAAAATCATCAATTATAAACTGACCGTAGAAATACACCGTATTGGATGCTTTGAATTTAAGATTTAGCCCTATCAGCGCGTTATCGGGAGAACCAAGGCTGTATTCAACAGGTCTGTAAAAAATTACCGGATTCAGATAATTAACATCAAAGCCGCGTCTTTTTCCTGAAATGGAGTCTTCAAAACTCTGCCATATAATAGACTCAAAAAGTCCCACCTGAAAACACTTATGCAGGGATATGTTTAAGAAATGAAACGTACCGAATTTTTTCCCCCATCCATAGCCAAATCCTGAGCTTGAAGAAAGATCCAGAAAAGATGCAAACAAATTCGTGTATTGAAATTTCCAGATATTGGTAGTTATTTTCAGATAGGGATAATTAAAGGCATTATCTGATAAAAGTAAAGAACGATAGCCATCTCCGATAAAATTTTTTCCATGCCCGAACTGAAAATTAAATGTTGAATTTGGAGAATAAGAAATTAAACCCGATGCATAGGCATAATCTTTTCCGTATTCTTTAAACCCTTTGGGAAAGCCCTGTCCGGGGACTACTCTGTATAAAGAAATAAAATTACTAATGTAATTATTAAATACAGATTGATTTTCGTAGAAGCTTGTTTCAAATGCAAACTCAGAACCTATTTTCCCGCGCGCTGTAACACCTCTTGTATTGTTGTACAAATTTCTGTTATTGCTTTTTTCTTTCGAGAATTCAAAGTTGAAGACCGGGTCTATTGTTAAGAAAAGCTTTCCTGTATCAATGATAAATAAATTCTCATACCGCAATTTCCGAATAAATAAATTGTAGGATTTCGGGTCGCCTGTTCGATTAAAATTTAAAAGAGAATCTGTATTAAATTTCGTGTTTAGGAAATACAGGTTCAAGGGTTTAACAGAAGTATGCAATTCGTTGTTAAGCGCATTGGCATCTTTGTCAACAATGGAGTAAATTTCATTATTTAAAAATAAATTTCCCTGAGCGAAAATTACATGAGAAGAAAGAAGAAAGATTAAAGATAATAAGATTAAAGGGGAAAAAAACTTTTCCTGATTTTGTTTATGAGCATTTTTCCTTTCTGTCATTTTATTTATTTCAGATACACTCTTTCGCCCGAATTTTTCAGACTTTCCTGAGCCGCTTCAATCATTCTGACAATTCGCAATGCATGTTTCGGACCTGTTTTTGGGGGCTGATTTTTTTCAATACAATCCAAAAAGTGTTCACATTCTTCCATAAGTGGTTCTTTGTTATCAACACGCGGAACATGAATATCTCCGGAGCGATACGTAAGCTGAAACTCGCCAAAAGTGTCAGGCTCACGCACTAAGTCAACGCCCATATCATACACTTTTATTTTTTCAGAAGGATGCGTATCGTCATAGGTAATCATTTGTTTATCTCCGACAATGTAACTGCTTCTTAGCTTTACAGGTGAAAGCCAGCTCAACTGAACATTTGCCAATATATCGCCTGGGTAATGCATGTTTATAAAAGCAACATCACATACATTTTGATAAACAGACGCTTTCCCTACTACCTGAATCCATATTGGTTCTTCTTCGAGCCAGTATTCAAGAATAGAAAAATCATGCGGCGCCAAATCCCATATTACATTAAAATCATGCTTTACTTTTCCAAGATTAATGCGGGTAAGCTGAATAAAATCAACATTTCCCACGCTTCCCGATTTCAAAAGTTTTTGCACCTGAATTACCGGAGGGCTGTATAAAAAAGTATGCCCCACCATGAGAATTCTGTTTCTTTCAGCAGCCAGCTTTGTAAGTTCTATCACTTCTTCTGAAGATGCGCTTAATGGTTTTTCAACCAGAACATGCTTGTCGTGCAGCAAGGCATCTTTCGCAATCTGAAAATGCGTAATGATATTTGTTGCAATATTTACCGCTGTAACTTCAGGATCTTTTAGTATGTCAAAATAATCTTTTGTAATCGTTGAATGAGGGCAATTTATTCTGGCAGCGCTCATTCTGTCTTCTTTAAGGTCGCACACATATTTCAGGCGCGCTCTTCTGTTCTGACTCCATACTCTAGAGAGATTAGGTCCCCAGTAGCCGTATCCGATAACTCCTATTTGTTTCATTTTTGTTTCATGTTTCATGTTTAATGTTTAATGTTTAATGTTTCATGTTTCAACCGCTGACTGAGCGGAGTCGAAGTCAGCTGAGTTGTTGCATGCAACACATTTACAATCCTATTATTCTATGCAGGTTGGCATGTGGATGCGTTGGCATACAACACATTTACATGCCCATATTATTCTCCCAGCGGGCTGTTTGAAAATTGATTATGAATGAAAACCCGCTTTCCTGTTACTGCTGATTCATAAATTGCATTGATAATTTCCAAAGATTTTCTTCCTGCCATTCCATCTACCAGTGCCGATTTACCACTATCCAAAGAATCTATCACATGTCTTAAATAAGGCTCATGTCCGAAACCGTAAACATTCGGTGGATTCTCCTTATATTTTTCTTTGATTTCAATATCTTCGGGTATGCTTTCAGAAAATTCCCATGTTTGAATTTTATTCACAGCAAAACCGCCAATTACAATACTCCCTTTTTCTCCGAGGATTGACAAAGAACCTTCAAGGTCTTTAGGTCTTGTTGCAGTAGTGGCTTCAATAATGCCAAGCGCTCCATTTGTAAATTTTAAAATTGCCACTCCGGTATCTTCTGTTTCAATATTAACAAGAGCTGTGGTAGTCATTGCCATAACACTTTCCACATTACCAAAAAACCACTGAAGTAAATCAATATGATGACTTGCCTGATTGGTAAGCACACCGCCATCTAAAGCCCAGGTGCCTCTCCATCCGTCAAGATTATAATACGACTGATCTCTGCTCCAACGAACGCGAACTGTTCCCAACACAAGTTTACCAAGACGACCTGTGTCGAGTGCTTCTCTTGCTTTTACAACAGATGAGTTAAAGCGATTTTGCTTCACAACAAAGAGGCGCACGCCATTATTATCAGCAGCTTCAATCATCATATCCGCATGATGAATTTTCAGTGCCATTGGTTTTTCAACGACAACATGTTTTCCATGGTTCATTGCATCTATGGCCATTTCCCAATGCAGACCGGAGGGTGTAAGAATACTTATCACATCGGCATTTTCTTTAGTCAGCATTTCGCGATAATCCGTATAGAACGGAACATTCAGATTTTTTGAATACTTTTCAGCCTTTTCTTTATCAATATCACAAACTGCGATAATTTCAGCATTGTCTAATTTCTTAAGACATTCCACATGCTTCGGAGCAATTCGCCCGCATCCTATCAACGCAAATTTTATCATTTTTAATTTTTTTTCTTTGAATTACATTTCAATTTTACGAATCACTCTAGCTGGATTTCCGGCAACAATAGTACCTGCGGGAACATCTTTGGTAACAACAGAACCGGCGCCTACAATTGCTTTTTCTCCTACAGAAATACCGCATAAAATAGTCGCATTCGATCCTACAGAAGCTCCTTTTCTTATGTAGGTCGGAACACATGCCCAATCGCTTTCTGTTTGCAAACCACCGCCCTCAACAGTTGCGCGCGGAAGCTTGTCGTTTATAAACATAACACCATGACCGATAAAACAATCGTCCTCTAAATGCACTCCTTCACAAATAAAAGTATGAGAAGAAATTTTACAATTTTTTCCGATGGATGCGCCTTTCTGTATTTCAACGAATGTTCCTATTTTTGAATTATCGCCAATTTCACAGCCGTATAGATTCACAAAATCAAAAATCTTCACATCCTTGCCAAGCTTCACGTTATTGATATTTTTCTTGGGTGTTATTTCTGTATTCATAGTAAATTATTTTGAAAAATAAGAGCGGACAACTTCTCCTGTATATGCAATTTCATCTCTTGTTAATTCCGGAAACATAGGAAGCGATACATTTTTCTTTACTACCTCTTCAGTTATCGGAAGGAATCCGTTTTTATGCCCGAGATGCAAAAATGCTTTCTGCAAATGCACCGGAACCTTATAATGCAAAGCTGTTCCCACGCCTTTTTCCGCGAGATACTGCTGGAACTCTTCTCTTTTATCAACAAGAACCACATAGAGGTGAAACACAGAAAAAATATTTTCAGGTACAAAAGGAATTTTCAGCCTGGGAATATTTTCAAATTCTTCTTTATACCATGCTGCTATTTGCCTTCTGTTACTATTCCACTCGTCAATATATTTTAATTTTATCTGTAGAATCGCAGCCTGAAAAGCATCAATTCTGGTATTTTTTCCGGGGAAATCGTGGATGTATTTTTCTTTTGAACCATGATCGCGGAACGTACCTGCAAAATCAGAAAATGCTAAATTATCTGTAACAAGAGCGCCTGCTTCACCACAAGCCCCGAGGTTCTTACCGGGATAAAAACTGAAAGAAGAAATATCTGCAAATGTTGAAGGCGATTTCCATTGTCCTTCATGCAATATTTTTGATCCGATTGACTGTGCAGAATCGCCAATCAAAAGAAGATTGTATTTCTGCGCAAGCTTACGCAGTTCGGGCATGTTTGCAGGTTGTCCATACAAGTGAACAGGGAGCAGCGCTTTTGTTTTCGGTGTTATCTTTTCCTCCACACTTCTGTAGTCCATATTCCAGGTATCTATATCAATTTCTGCAAAAACAGGTGTAGCTCCTGTGAAATGAATGCCTGCGACCGTAGCAATAAAAGTATTCGCAACGGTTATGACTTCATCACCCGGACCAATACCTGCTGCGCGTAATGAAAGCTCAACAGCAGTAGTTCCGTTATCTAAAGCAATTGCGTATTCTGTTTGATTATACGTTGCAAAATCAGCCTCAAGTTCCTTACCTGTTTTTCCATAAACAAATTCTGTGCGATCGTATAACTCCTCAAGCTTCGAGAATATCTCGCCACGAACTTTTTCGTGTTGATATTTTAAATTTAAAAAAGGAATATTCATTTTATGCTAAAATATAAAACCGTAAATTTATAATATTTTTTTGTTTCGTGAAGCTTGCAAGGATAATTTTAGAAAATTCAGTCAGAATATAAATAAATGGGTAAAGGATGAAAGTTTGAATTTATAAAAATGTTGCAGGTTGCATGGTTGCATGGTTGTAAATTGTGATTGATGTTTGAAATTGTAGTGTTGAGCGAAGCGTCGCACTGAGTTTGTCGAAGTGTCGAAGTATGCTACGCACCTACAATGAAAACCAAACCAACCTGCAACCTGCAACAAAAAAAAGTACAGTTACCCTCCCTTTTACAATCTATAATCCCTCCTTAATGAGATAGAAATTTTTAAGCCAATCATGTGAAAATTTAACTTATTAAAACCGATGAAAACGCCTGCGCCAAATAAAAGTCCGATATTGGTCATTGCATAACCGGCTTCCCAGTAAGGCTGAATTTTTTCAGTATAAAGCAATGAGAAATATACATTTTCGTGCCATATCCTGTTGCTTAGCCATGGTAAGTATTTTAATGCTAAATAAGACGATCTGTATTTAATAAAAACCTGCGCATAATAGCTATTGGTGCTGTATTTATAATATTCTAAAAAGTTATATGCTTTGTTAAAATCATCAATAATAAACAAGAGTAAAGGTGTTTTGAAGTGTTTGTAATCAATAAAATTAAGATTTTTGCGAGATAAAAAATTGCCATAAATTAATTGATAATTAAATCTGTTTCCCGCACCGGTACGTATTGTTTGCTCAATTCCTCCCTCTAAATTAATAAATTTAATTTCACTTTTTCCTATGTCCGGAAATCCCATTTTGCATTGAATACTCATTGTGGGGAAACGCGATGATAGCATATATTTTCGATCGTCTCTTATCTGATAAAAATGTTCTGGAGTATAACTCAGCGCTAAAGATGCTAATGTTGTATTATGCGGCTGCAACTTATTGAGGATAGAAGAATCAACAGGAGGTGCATTTATCGTGTATTCTCTGTCATCATATTTAATAAAAGCAAAATCAGAAAAATTACGAAGAAAACTTCTTTGATAATATCCGGCATCTGCTCTGAATACAAGACCGTTCACAATGTCAATCTGGTGATTAAGTTCAACAAACTGATGCTCATAAAGCTTTATATAATTCAACCTGTAAAACAAGCTTGCTAGTGTATTTCCGAAAACACCCACACCCGTTTTACCTCCAAAATCAATGCTTTCACTTCCAAAAACGCCTCCGACAAATCCTCTTTTCATAGGAGCGTAGGAAAATCGGTACTTCATATTTATCATTAATTTTTCACGATCAATTGCATAAGAAAGCAAAGGGTACAACCGAATATCTGTATTGCCGAAATTCTTCCGGAAAAAACAACTGGCGCCCAAAACAAAGCCATCCACCGTATTGAATCTGAATTGCTCCATTGATAATAATCCGCTGAAAGCAATTGCTCTTTTTTTCTCTTTATTGTTCCAGTATTTCCCAAATATCAAAGTAGAAGCAAAAGAAGATTTTCTTTCTAATGAATCTTCTGACTCTTTTTCATTATTCTGATCTATAATCTTTACCTCTTCTGAAGTTAATGCAACAGGTCTTATTATATTCCACCGGGCTGTATCAATTATCCTGGCTGAAGAATCAACATTAACTTTATGCGAACGTTTTATTTCAAGATTTTTAATCCGGCTTGTATCTCTGGCTTGTCTGGCATTTTTTTCCATAAGTTCAGAAAGCTTGTGCATTTCCCTGTTTGAAAGTTCCTCTTTCTGCATCAACTCTTCGATTTGCTCTTTTCTTTTTTGTTCTTTTTTAAGTTGCGCAGGCGTTTTATCTTTCTCTGTTTTGGTTTTTGTAGCTTTAATCTCTTCTTTTTGCGCAGCATTAAAAGCATCTGTGAGATTAGAGGGTGGCGCAATTTTCGTATTTAAAATAATAAATTTATATTTCACAGAAGATACATAATTAAAGATACCTTCATTGCCTATAAATTTCCCATTGATGTCGAAGTTGTAACTAATCGGCAGCCATATATTTTTCTCAACTTCTCCGAAAGTTTGTTTAACCTGAATAGAACCAATCACTGTCTGCGCTGTAAGATCGGCACTATGAATGTTCCAGTAATTATCTGAAATATATATATACCCTTCCACTAATTGCTTGCTTTTTCGTTTGGGAATAACACGGATTTTATTGACGATTCTATCTCCCTGCTTTGTATATCCGGCATAGCGGTATTTGTAATGCTTCATTGCATAAGGAGCAAGAGGCAGAATAATATCTCCTATTTTAGGCTGATACAGGCTTGCATTCACAAACTCCATAACATCATTGTTCTCTGATTCTCCAGATGGGAAATTGGAACGTATCATTTTAACATGCTGCTCGTATTTATCAGGGGCAGTAAATTGAATGTTGTTTAAAGATTCCTGCACGTATAAACTGCCCTCTTTTACCATATTTTTTTCATTGCGGGTAGCCACTTTCACTGCCCAGGAAATTTTATTCACTTTAAGTGTTCCCTTCATATAGACTTCAGATGAAAATTCCTGAATCTGATTTCTATAATAGGAAGCCATGCCTATAGCTTTTCTGATAATCGGATACGCCTTGTCCTCATTGCTTGAACTTACGGTAACAGCAGGGATTTGGTATGGTTTAAGAGAAAGAATAACATCAAAAGTATTCAGTCCCTTTTTTACTTGTATTTTTTTTTCAATTGTTCCATAACCGAGGCATTGATATGTTGCAGTGTATGTTCCTTCATTCAGCATCAGATAATAAATACCGTCTTTATTGGACAATGTACCAAAACGGGTTTCCTTTATATATACTGTAACGAAAGGCAATGGGGCATCGGTTTCATCTTTGGTTGTTCCTGTTACAGTTTGAGAAAATCCTGATGCAGCAATTTTCATTAAAATAAAAAACAGAATACTTTTTAATATATAGATTTTACTCGGTTTTCCCATTCTTTATTTTATGAAAAATATAATAAAAAAGCTATTTTGAAGTGTGCGCAAAAATAAATTTTTTTACCGGATGTTGAAGTTTTTATCTGAATAATTATTTAACATCAATAAATTAAGTTGCAGGTTTAAGGTTGCAGGTTGCAGATTTTAACCGCTGACTGAACGGAGTCGAAGTCAGCGGTTGAGGCCTGCAACCAACAACCTGCAACAAATATTTTTTATCCCCATATTTTCTTTGTATCTTGCAATTAAATTAAATTTATTATGGAACAAATCTTATCATCTTGCGGGCTAATTTGTAATGAATGCCGTTTTTATCCGAATGAATGTGCCGGATGTTTTATGGTTAAAGGACAAACCTTTTGGGCAAAAGAAATGATGCCAAACAAAACCTGTCCATTATTTCATTGTGCGGGGAATGAAAAAAAGTACGCGCATTGTGGAGAATGCAGTGAACTGCCTTGTGCTATTTTCAGAGAAATGAAAGACCCCGAATCTTCAGCAGAAGAACATGAAAAAATGCTGGGAGTAAGAGCCGAAAGGTTGAGGAATAAGAATTAAGAACTCATGTTACGCATATCTAAACGAATCACATAGGAACATAGTTCATCTATGCTTAAAGCGAAGCATCTTATTTTTAGAACGTTCATTTTTATTAAAGTTTAATATCATTGACGCTCCAACTACGCCATCTATGTGGTTAAAATAATTTTGCGTAAAGGGAGTAAGTAACTGAACTTTCGCATAAATTAATTCGCTAAAAAATGAAATTAGTAACCATTTTTTAAAGAAAAATAAAAATATTTTTGCTTTTTCTGTTTTCATGAAAAATTAGGGCTGAAATCAAAATAATAATATTCCGGTGCGCTGCACCTTTGTAAAAAACGCAGCTATCGCTGCTACAAATATTATCGCAGCTCTGCTGCTACATTTGAAATGCAGCGGCAGAGCCGCAAAATATTTGTAAAACTAAAAAGAGATAGAATATCCAAGGTGCAGAGCACCGTAATATATACTGAAACTTGGCAGGTTTGCAAACAAGGCTGCTTAGTTTCAATTATACTGAGCGAATACAAATTTAATTATATTTTTGTAGCCCTTTTTAGCTATGCTGTCGAAGTATCTCTTGCATGGATTGCTGTTAACAATTGTTTCTATTTAGTGCTTGCAAGAAAACGTCAATTTCTGTGTTATGCTTGTCCTTAAAATCAGTCATGTACTTTAGTACACCTGTCTGCCGACAAGGCAGGCTCCTAATTTTAAACCCTTCGCAAGCCTTGAACTTGACATTTTCTTATCAAGCACTGACACTGTCAAGCAAAAAACATAAGTTTTCTTGCTGACACTAATTACAAAAATTATTAGTTCTTTTTCATACGAAAGCTCAGTAAATAAGATAAAAATATGAACAAATTTTTCTTAATCTATATTATTATTATTTATTTGCCTTTATGTGTTTTTTCACAAAATTCTGATACAACAAATTCAAAGAATAAAACTCTTGAAGAAATTTATCGTGAAGCCAGAGCATCAGAGGGTGAAATAATAGTACCTCCGCAAATAAATCCTGATTATTATAAAAAAATTTCTGCTTATTTCAGCGAGAATAAAATTGATATACTCATACTTGAATTTAAAAAATACAGAGACCTTGCAAAGAAAAATTCCGGAAGCTTTGTAAGCGGTAATCTGATTCTTGGAGCACCATCTGATCCATACTTCTCTCCCTCTGAAAATGCCAAAAGAGCCTCTTTCCTTGGAAGCTCCATTGAAAAATATATTGCTGAAATTAAAGATACCGCGACATTCAGTAAAATCATTCTGAAGCTATTGGGGAATAAAATTATTTATTCCGAGATGCAGTATGTTTTTTATACATTTGAGATGATAGATGTTGTGGGTTCCGGTCGTTTTACTTATCCTGGAAAAGGAATAGAAATAAAAAAAAACCTTGTTTTGTTATTGTTAGAAAAATCAATGGAATTGTATCCGCAGAAAAATTTTATACTATTAAGATCTGATGCAGAAAAATATAAAGGAAAGCATTTTCTTGAATTTTTAAAAATACTCCATAAAACCATCAGAACCTAAAACCTGTTGTCTAACTCTTCGTTAGATAGAATTGATATGATTGTTTTGCCGTCGTAGGTATAATTCGGTACGGAGCATAAAAAAAGCTGATTAAATAAAATTTTCATTTCTTCTAAAGCAAGGGACTTTGAATAATTTACTGATGAGGCCTTAGCCAGCGCCCATGCCGCTTTCTCCTGAACACTTGTCTTAATATCGCCCTGTGTTATTTTATAGTTTTCAAGAAAATTGCTTACAATATTCTCAATGTTTCCGGTATCAATGTTACCCGGTGTACCATTAATTATAAAAGATCTTCCACCAAATTCGCTTATTTCAAAACCCAGGGCATTTATATCAGGCATAATTTCTTTTAACAATTCAGCATCCGCTGCATTTAATTCAATGGTAACAGGGAAAAGCATTTTCTGAACTTCTTTTTTATTAGCAGAAGCCATGATTAAATAGCGTTCAAATAAAATTCTTTCATGCGCCCTTTTTTGATGAATCATCATTAGTCCATTTTTAACCGGAGTCAAAATGTATTTATTTTTAAACTGAAAAAACAAATTTTTTTCTACGCTTTCATTGCTTAGACCTTTTGCAAACAAATCTTCTTCTGATTTTGAAGAAGAAAAATCATCTCTCTCATTTTTTTCTATACCCTCGTAAAGTGCTTCCCAGTTCTTTTTGTTGTCATTATTATGCTTTTCAAAAAAATCATGAATATTCGAATTGGAACTCAATCTTTTTACATTATCAAAAGGATTAAATTCGGGATTTATTTTTACTTCAGGGACTTTAATTTCTGTATCATCTGTAAGCATGGGTATGTCTACAAATTTTTCAATATCAAAATCAATAGAAGGAACAATATTAAATTTTCCCAAAGCTTCTTTAACGGAAGCCTGAATAATTTGCCAAATTAAATATTCATCGCAAAATTTAATTTCTGTTTTAGTAGGATGAATATTTACGTCAATTTTAGAAGGGTCTATTGAAAAATAAAGGAAAAACGAAAGCATTGTATTAGGGGGAAGAATTTTTTCATACGCAATAGAAACAGCTTTGTAAAAATAAGGGTGTCTCATATAACGCTTATTCACAAAAAAGAACTGCTCCCCGGATGTTTTTCTTGCAAATTCGGGTTTTCCGATATAACCTTTTATCCCTATCATTGTTGTTTCTGTATCCACGGGAATAAGATTCTGCTGAATATTTTTTCCGAAAACATTGATGATTTTTTGTTTCAAAGGAGAAATAGGGAGATTATAAATTTCTTCATCATTATGGAAAAGAGAAAAAGCAATATCCGTATTTGCTAAAGCTATTCTCTGTATTTCTTCAATTATGTGGCGGAACTCAGTCTGTGGAGATTTTAAAAATTTTCTTCTTGCCGGAACATTGAAAAATAAATTTTTTACAGCAAAGCTGGTTCCATCAGAGCATGAAACAGGCTGCTGGCTTTCAACTTCAGAAGCACTGATGAGAATACATGTTCCGATTTCGTCTTCTTTACGTTTTGATTTCATCTCAACCTGCGCTATTGCAGCAACAGACGCAAGCGCTTCTCCTCTGAAACCCATTGTTCGTATGCAGAACAAATCATTCGCAGTTTTTATTTTTGAAGTAGCATGGCGTTCAAAACACAAGCGTGCATCTGTTTCAGACATACCACAACCATTATCAATAATCTGAATCAATGTTCTGCCTGCATCTTTAATTATTATTTTTATGAAAGTACTTCCAGCATCTACAGCATTCTCTACAAGTTCTTTCACAACAGATGCTGGTCGCTGAATTACTTCGCCGGCAGCAATCTGGTTCGCTACAGAATCGGGAAGAAGTTTTATTATATCGGACATATTATTTCATATAAATATTGGGGATATGGGGATGTGGATACGTTGCATGCTTCGACACTTCGACAAACTCAGTGCGACGCTTCGCTCAGCACAGGTGCAACGTATTTACATGCCAAACTCAATGCCAACCAATCATCATTTCAGGATTTTGTTCAGTGGTTTTTTCATTGTGTTCATAATTTTATCGGTTTTTTGCTTTAGAGGAGTTTTGGAGTAATCTTCCATTTTTAAATCCACCCAAATTTTATTTTTTGAGATTTCAACAGATTTCAAAGATACGGACAGTGTGTTGCTGGAAACATTCCGATTCAGATTTTCATCTTTTGAATTATCGTAATTACTGTTTGTATCGCTTTTATAGAGGTCTGTAGCAGTTTTGTTTTTTGAAATCATCATATTAGACGCTGAAATAATGTTCTGTAAAACCGCATCCAGATATGCTTTCCATATTCCTTTTTTCATGTTTGAATATCCTCCATATTTTGCCAGATCTATTACTCTTTCCGTTGAATTTTCATATTCCTGCATTGTAGACGTAGAGGATTCAATTGTGTCTTGAAACGTTGAAGCAATAGAAACGTCCACATTATTTTCATCCACACAATCGAAATAAAATTTAAGAGAATCGCCGGTTCTTCCTTTCACATCAATAGCTGCCATGCTGAAATTTGAAGCTGATTTGGACGCTTCATCAATTCTGAATTCCTGCAAAAAAGAAATACATTCAACTTTAAGGGTATCTTTAAATTTGCAAGTGTCGGGTGTTGTCAGAACTTCCCGGATGAGAACAATGGCCTCCATGTCGGAAGTGTATTTTTTATTTACAATTTCTAAACGTGTAGTGTCAATAATATATTTGGAATATATTTTAGAAAGTTTTTCGAGTTTTTCCGTATAAATATTCACTCCGTCCTGCTTGTCACTTTTATAAAGATCTATAGCCTGTTGAACCGTACACTGATGAAAAACGGCAAGCATGGCTTTCGCGCGCAGTAACGCAAGTTGATATGCCTGTCCTTCTTCCATTTTCGGATCAGAAATTCCAATGGAATAGATACGTTTAGCATTAGATTTAGGAATGCTTGTTACCCAACCCGGAAGATTTGTGGGAATCTGTGCATAAACCGAAAAGGATGCAATAATAAATACAATTACAAAAATAATATTCCGCATAATTAAAAATTTATTATGCAAACCTAATGTAAATTTCGAGAAAAAGCAAGTGTAATTCTATCAAGAGATTACTCAATTCCTTTTACATAATTTTCTAAGTAAGCAAATCTCTCAGTGAGTTTTCCTCCCTTTGCAATAGTTGCCCTTTCAATGACTCCATCTTTATCTTCCTCCAAAAGGTGTGGGAAAATATTTTCCATCAGCCGGTCTCCAAAATATTGAGAAGCATCGCGGGGCAGCTCGCCGGGAAGATTATCCACAGACATTACAGTAATATTGCTAAAACTCCATGGGTCGTCTTCTTTTTCAGTGCAGGGATTATAACCATAAAAAGGTTCTGCAATAGTTGAAGCACGCAGCGTTGAAGGAATTGGAATCTTAATATCGCAGCTTATGTCGGCAATTATCTGTATTTTGAAATCTTTCTGCCTGATATGTTCTTTAGTAAAAAAGACAGGTGAGCGCGGGTCCCAAAAATGACATGGGATAAGAATATCAGTAACTTTCGTGTAAGGAAGAAATGTTGAAACATATTCATCCGGATGCTGAAAAAAATGTGCAAGGTCAAAATCCTTACCATCTTTATGTTTCACATAATCATGAGGCTCTATCTGACAAACAACAGGTTCATTAAAATGCTGCGTTAGAAATTCAGAAGGACTGACATTTTTCAGATTCAGATGCGATAAGGTTTGTAAAGCGCCATGAGCAACACGACCACCACCTGTAATAAGAATTTTAACATTCGGAAGTTTCACTTTTTTAACTTCATCCACCATCTCTATCATATCATGACACAAGTATGCGCGTTCCAATTCATAGGCTTTTGTTTTCTTTCCCCATCCGATAAGCGCATTGTAAGCTCCCACAACGCCTGCCCAGTGCCCGAAGGCTACAAGTCTTGCTCCATTTTTATCTGTCAGATACTCGTAATCAATAAGTGTGATATTTTTTTTCAATATTTCCTGAAGAAGAGGTCTGTTATACGATTGTTTTTTTGCCGTATGTGAAAAAAACATATAAGTTTTATCAGGGATTAACGTTTCAATTGCTACTTCTTTAATTCCAATCAAAAGATCGCAATGTGATATATCTTCAACAACGTGATGACCGAGCAGGTTATATTCTTCATCTTTATATCCCCTTAAATTGCTGGGCTGAACAAAAACATCCCACCTGGGATATTGCTTCAGTGTTTCAATTCCCTGTTTCGGAGTTAGCGCTACGCGCCTGTCTGTGGGTATTTTTGTTTCTTTCAGCAGTGCTATTTTTTTTCTGTTCGGCATATTTAAATAATTAGATAAAAATCAGATGTTTGTATGAGTTTGTATGAGTTTTGAATTTTTGCGAAATTATATTTTTTCACATACAATCCCCAAAGTTTTTGTATATTTGTAAACATTTTTGATTTTTCTCTTACAATATGGGGCCGGTTTTGGTTTTGACAGCAAGTTGAAAGGATATGTAAGCATGCCGGGTAACGTGGTTCTTCCCGTAAAAAAGTACTGCAAACAATTAAAAGGCGAAAATTCATACGCGCTTGCAGCTTAATCACCAAGTGACTTAAGCACAGAACAGGACAAGGTCTTGTTCCAGGCTGTTCCGCTACAGATTTTTCTCAGCAATCTGAAGCATCGGAGCACTAGTTCTGTTGAGATAGCATTTGTGATGTTTCTAAGCAATTGCGAAATAACAGAAACTAAGGTTCAGATAGGTCTCTTTTCTCCAGTCTGCACCCTACAATTTCAGAAAAGATAAGCATGTAGAAAGCATATTGGTTCCTTGTTTGGACCCGGGTTCGACTCCCGGCGGTTCCACACATTTAAGAAACACAAATGCCTGTAAATCGAATATTAAGATTTACAGGCGTTCTTTTTTAGCCCACCATTAGCCCACTTGTTAATAAAAAGTTATTAAAAAAACCGGAATTAATCCGGCTTGTAAAATTTCAATTAAAACATTCAATAATTTGTAAATGCTTAAATTTATGAAAAACCTGCTTTATTAATTTTTGGTATTTTTTTTTAGCTGAACTATCTTACGAATGTATCTTTTAGTTCTCTCTCAATAAAAAACTTCTGTAGTGTCCCGCAGCAATAAATCGGGCTGAATGTATTTCCATTTCACTCAATCATAGGTTAGACAATTCTTCTTTAACCATGTTGCCAAGAACTTCATTCTGATTTACCTCTGATGAATTATTAAATGTTACACTGTATTCTGTTCGTTGAATAACATAATCAGGAAAGGATTTTGTTGATTTTTTCAATTACTAAAGAAAGTCGCTCGTTAAGCATATTGGGATGAATGTGTGCGCTTACTATTTCTTCGAAATACATGCTATCTTTTATTTTTATAAGTTCTTTTTTCAAATAGCTTTTTACCTGTAGGTCTGCATTGATAACGTCTTCTGCTGCGGTAGTACAATTGTCAAGCACATAAATAATATCTTCAAAATCATGACTGGTTCGGTAATCTTTGCCCCTGTCGTTAAATGCTTCAAATTTGGTAGCTAGAAAGTAGGGAAGTTGAAATATCTGAATATTATGTTTCCCGACCTTCACCGATTTTAAATAACTGAAACCAGGTTTATACCAGCGGTTAGCTTTTCCCACAGGACTATCTTCTGAAGGAATAATGTCTATCAGGATTCCTTTGTAGATAAAATTACACATGGCATGTCCTTCTGGATTTGGGTATATACGAAGTTTTTGCAGCGTTTCCTGGAGTTTAATCCAGTTGGAATATCCCGTAAGCTGAACTGTAAAATCAATATCATTGGTTGTTCTTACTTCATCAGCAGCAGGGTCGTCAATATACATTGAAATTACAGATCCACCTACAAAAACAATTTCATGCAGCAGGTCTTTTAAAACATCGGCTACTTCTTCAACCGCATTTAGGTCAATAGCTCTAAAGTTCATTCTGAAATTTGTTTTTTAATTCTTTTATCGCAATATTTTTTTCTCGCACTTTTCCTACCCGCAATGCATCGGTAAGTGCCAGCAACTGATACAGCTTTTCGTCTTCGATTACCGCTTTTACTACAGAGGGGTATAATGGTCCAATGGTTTGTCCACGTACAGTTCCTTTGGCGTAGGGCCAAACATAAATTTCAGAACTGTTTATCAAAGCACTGAGCGGAGGAGCAGAATGAGCAGTAGGTATTCCACGAACAAGTGCTCCAGGACGCTGCGGAAAAACATACGAAAGACCATATTGCAGGAAGTCGATAAATCCAAGACGCATTACTTTTTTTCCATCAGTATCAAGCAGACCAGAGTACTTTGAGCGGGCAACCGATTGGCTGATTTCAGACTGACTTATTTTTAATGCATCGGCAAGGGCAGATTGCTGCCAGTTGTTATTATTCCAAGCTATAATTTTTAGTAGAATCACTACATCCTGTGGTTTCATCGTATATTGAATCTGTCGCATAAAAAATAATATATTTAATATTGCAAATCGCAATATTAATAATTAATATGCTGAAAAACAAATATTTTATTAATAATATCTGATATTGCGATTTGCAATATTATTTCAACATCTCATTCAGCAATTTTCGCTTTTGATTTTTATATGTTTTATTTTTTTTATAATTGTATTTCTGTTGCTTTAAAAAAAATATTATCTTTCGCTTTTTAATTTTGAAACCTTTGCATACCCATGAGCATTAATTTCAATTTAAAATTTGACAAAAATAAAGAGAGCGGTTTTCAGAAAGATTACTTTTCTAAATCTGAAAAAATAATCCGTATAGGTCTTGGTTTAGGTATTTTTCTGTATGCCGTTTTTGGAATTTTAGACATCTGGATTCTTCCAGAAACAAAACACATCGCCTGGATAATTCGATTTGCTGTCGTTGTACCTGTTTTCCTTATTCTTCTTCTGCTTACAAAATCAGGAATATTTAAAAAATATCATCAGATTTTACTTTCATTAGGAGGTCTTGTTGCCGGTTTGGGAATTATCGTTATGATTGCATTTTCAAATAAAAATGAACCCGGTTATCATTACTACTATTCAGGTTTGATATTGGTTATTATGTGGGTTCATACCTTTGTTCGCCTGAGATTTGTATCCAGTACGGTTGTTTCTCTTCTTATTACTCTTTGTTACGAAATTACCGCCATTTTTTTTCAGGATTTACTCAACGGAGAATCTGCTGTTTTCTTTAACAATAATTTCTTTTTTATTTCAGCAAATGTAATTGGAATGTTTGCATCCTATAATTTGGAATCTTTATCAAGAAAAGAATTTATTCATAGAAAAGAAACTGAAAAAGAAGTAGCATCAGCGTTACAGAAGAGCGAAGAAATCTCAACACAGAAAGAAGAAATTCTTCAGAAAAATGATGAACTTCATGCACAAAAAGAAGAAATTGATAAACACACACAGGCACTTGTTAATGTCAATCGTGAACTTGAGCAATTATCGGTTGTTGCAAAAAAAACGGATAATGCAATCATGATAACAGACATCAAGGGGAATATTGAATGGGTAAACGAAGGTTTTACGCGACTTTACGGCTATAATCTTGATCAGCTTTTTCTCTTCAAAGGAAATAACCTGCTGAACATTTCAACAAATATTTGTTTGAATGAAGTAATACAGCATGGATTCAAAGGAAGAGAAGCAATTGTTTATGAAACACAGACTACAACAAAATTCGGAGAAAAAATTTGGGTGCAAACAACCTTAACTCCGGTTCTCAATGATAAAAAAGAAGTAATAAAACTTGTGGCTATTGATAGTAATATCAATAAAATAAAAAAAGCCGAAGAAGAAATTCTCAAGCAGAAACAAGAAATTGAACAGAAAAAAGAAGTGCTTCAAAGGCAAAATGATATTATTGAGCAGGCTTTTCAGAATATTAAAATACTGAATCAAATTGGGCAGAATATCATTTCAACATTAGAAATAGAAAAAATCAGCGATATTGTTTACAACAGCATTAACGCTATGATGGATGCTTCTGTTTTTGTAATTGCAATTCATGACCCTAAAAAAAATGCGCTGGTATCTTTAACAGGAAAAGAAAAAGGAAAAAAACTTCCTTCTTTTTCGTGGGAACTGGACAATGAATCAAGGCTTGCTGCATGGTGCTTTACGAATCAAAAACATGTGTTGGTAAACAATTTTACAGAAGAATGGAGTAAATATCTAAAAAATATAAAACCTCCGGTTATTGGTGAAAATGCGAGATCAATTATTTATTATCCCTTAACAATAAAAGACAAATATATTGGGGTTATTACAGTTCAGAGTTTTGAAGTAAATGCATTTAATGAATACCATTGCAATATAATTAAAAATTTAGCATTGTACGTTTCCATTGCACTTGATAATGCAAAAGCATACAGAGAAATTATTGAGCAGAAAAACCGTATTGAAAAAACCAATAAGGAGCTTGAAAAACTTTCTATCGTTGCCAGTAAAACCGACAATGCAGTTATTATTGCAGAACCCGATGGTCGTGTTGAATGGGTTAATGAGGGCTTTACCCGTATCTATGGGTATAATTTGAGTCAATTGGAAATTTTCCTTGGGAATAATCTTTTGAATCTTGCATCCAGTCCTGTTCTTAAGGATGTAATTGAAACCGGATTTAAAGATCGCGATGCCATTATTTATGAAAATCTGGTAACTACAAAATACAGAGAAAAAATTTGGGTGCAAACAACGCTAACTCCCATTCTTAATGAGAAGAAAGAAGTTGTGAAATTGGTTGCCATTGACACCAATATTCACAAGAGAAAAATGGCTGAAGAAGAAATCATACGTCAGAAAGACGAGCTTGAAACGCAGCGTGATTTCGTGATGCGACAGGGAGATAAAATTGCCAGCCAGAATGTTAAAATAAAACAGCAGCGCGACCTTGTAATACGCCAGAAAAAAGAAATCACGGACAGTATTCAGTACGCTCAGAGAATACAAAGCGCAATTCTTCCGAGAAAAGAACAATTAGATAATATTTTCAGTGAATACCTCGTTCTTTTCCGCCCAAAAGACATTGTCAGCGGAGACTTTTATTGGGTACACGAACAAAACAATCATATATTCTTTGCCGCAGTAGACTGTACCGGTCATGGCGTACCGGGAGCTTTTATGAGCATGCTGGGTATAAGTTATCTTAATGAGATTGTGGTTGAGAAAGGAATTACAGAACCCGCACAAATATTAACAAGATTAAGAAATATTGTAATTAGTACATTGCATCAGACAGGACAAGTTGGAGAATCAAAAGATGGTATGGATATCTCTCTGTGTGTATTTGACAGAAAAACAAATATTCTGAAATACTCCGGAGCAAATAACCCTGTTTATATTATAAGAAAAAATGATTTGCCACCGATCGAGAAAGAAGGACTGCCTTGTATTTTCCACACCAATCCTGATGTTCCGGATTATATTCTAAACGAAATCAAAGCAGATAAAATGCCAATAGGTGTTCATCTTAAAGAAATGAGCCCTTTTACGAATCACTTTATTCCTTTGATGGAAAATGATACTATTTATATTTTTTCAGACGGCTATGCAGACCAGTTTGGTGGAGAGCGACATAAAAAATTCATGTCGAAAAAATTCAAAGACCTTTTGTTGTCGCTTCAAAAAACTCCATTAAAGGAACAGAGAAAAGAAATTACAGCCGTTTTTGAGGCGTGGAAAGGACAGTACGAACAGGTTGATGATGTGCTGGTAATTGGCGTGAAAGTGTAGAATTACGAATTAGGAATACAGTAGGAATTCGATAGGAATTCGATAGGAATTCGATAGGAATTCGATAGGAATACAATAGGAATACAATAGGAGTACAGTAGAAATACAATTGTACATCTACTGAACATCTATTGTTGTACTATTGAACACCTATCAAATCAACAATTGTATATCTACTGAATAGTATCGTAGCACAAAAGAATTTTTTATGAATGATGATTTTTGAATTCGCAATTAATAAAGAAATCGTATAATTGCAATTATCTCGTTAAAATTTCGCCCATGTTTTTTCTTTCTTTTAGAAATATTTTTCCTGCCTTTTTTTTTGTTTTATTTTCTTTTTTTTCAATAAATGTATTTGCTAGTGCAAAGGATACGACAGAGATAATCATTATTCATGTTAATGATCTGCATGGGAAAATAGACTCTTTTGAAAAATTTATCCCTTATGTTAAAAAATTAAAACAGCAACATCCTAATGTTATAATAGTTTCTGCCGGCGATTTATTTAGCGGCAATCCTGTAGTAGATCAATATCCCGACAAGGGTTATCCGATGATAGAACTTATGAACAAAGCTGGATTTCAATTATCTGCTTTAGGGAATCATGAGTTTGACTATGGATTGGATGTGCTTGAAAAACGTATGGAGCAGGCAAAATTTATTTTTATCAGCGCAAATACCAAAGCCCCGGAAAATAGTTTAAAATATTTATTCTCTGATAAAATAATACGTATAGAAAATGGCCCTTCCCTTGTATTTATTGGGGTCATTCAACTGAACGAAAATAAAACTCCGGATGCTCACCCGGATAAACTTAAGGGGTTTTTCTTTACCGATCCTGTTATTGAGATTAAAAAAAGAATGCCCAAAGGAAAAAATAATGCAGTTTTTATTGCGCTGTCTCATCTGGGTATTGAAACCGATTCCATTTTAGCTCTTGAAATTCCACAGCTTGATATTATAATTGGAGGGCACACGCACACGTTTCGCGATAATCCATCCAACATACCCGGAAAACCATACATTGTGCAGGCTGGAGCAAATTTCAAGCATTTTGGGCAGCTTACATTAAAGTATTTTAATAATCAAATTGTGTACAGGAAAGACACACTGATCGCGCTGCAAAATCTTACTGAAACAGATTCATTGATTCATTTGGAAATAAAAAAATACAACAACAATCCTGCTCTGAATGAAAAAACAGGAATTGCTGAAACTGATTTCCCGGATAAGAATGCTCTTGGAAATTTAATGACAGATGCAGTTATAGCTGCCACAGAAGCAGATATTGCTTTTCAAAATAACGGCGGAATACGTATACGAAAACTTGAGAAAGGAGATATCCTTATAAAAAATATTTATCAAATGGATCCCTTTGATAATAATCTCGTTTTAATGAACCTGAGCACAGAAGAAATTAATAATCTCATTTTATATTCGTTTGAAAAGAAAGATGAATTGCCTCTGGTATCCGGCCTCTTTTACGCAATAGATACAAGCAAATCAAATTTAAAAATAAGTTTGACAAATTCAGATGGAAAACCTTTGGATTCAGGAAAAAAATACAAAGTTGCAATGAACAGTTATATGGCGAACATGTATAATTTTCGGCATGCAGACAAGGGACAGCCATTACCTATTACTACAGCAGAAGCATTAATCCGCTACATCAAAAAGAAACAAAAAATTTCCGCTAATCTTGTTCTAAGAGGGGTTTTGATGAATTCGGATGCAAAGCGGGATTAGTAATTCTTATTCTACAACCTGCGCAGATTTTTTCCTCACTACTCTTTTGCTTATATGAATACTTATTTCATAAAGAATATACAAAGGCATAGCGACAAGAATCTGACTGAACATATCTGTTGAAGGGGTAATGAAGCCTGCTAATATAAGAATTACAACAACAGCATGTTTTCGATATTTTCTTAAAAAAACGGGTGTTAGTATGCCGATGCGTGAGAGAAAATAAATAAGAACCGGAAGCTCAAAAACCAAACCCATGGACAAAGACAATACCGCGACAATTGAAATATAAGACCCGATTGTAATTGTATTTTCTATTTGTGCACTCAGTTCATACGTTGCCAGAAAATTTACTGTCAGCGGGACAATGATAAAATATCCAAAAAGTACTCCAGTGAAAAATAATGATGAAATATAAAAAACCATACCTTTTGCATAGCCGAGCTCTTTATCTGTTAATGCAGGTTTCACAAAAAGCCATAGCTGGTAAAAAATATAAGGAGCTGCTAAAATAATACCTGAAATTATTGAAATAACAAGATGATAACGGAACTGTCCTGCAAGGTCTATATTAATAAGTTTGAAAGGAAGAACATCTATACAAAGGGATTTAAAATCTGTTAAAGCAGCAATTTTACATAAAACCTTGTATGTTATAAAATCAGGAGTTTTTGGTCCTAAAATAATTATGTCAAAGACAATATTTTTGAAGAAAAAAGCAAGAATGGAAAAAAGAAAAATCGCAAGGATGGCACGTATTAAATAAGAACGCAGAACATCAACGTGTTCAAGAAACGTCATGTCCTGCGTCTTACGCGAAAATTTTCTGAAAAGAAAATCAAAAATCATTAGTCAGAAGAATAACCCGGAAACGGTTATTTTTTCTCGCTTTTTGCATTATTCTCTTTGGTAATATCTTCAACCTCATCGTAAACTCCGTCTTTGGCTTTTTTAAACTCGTTGACGCCTTTGCCAAGTCCGCGCATTAACTGAGGGATTTTTGTGCCACCAAATAATACCAAAACAATAATAAGAACAAGAATCAATTCCTGTCCCCCGAATATTCCTAAAATTACATTTAAACCAGACATAAAATTTCATTAACGTTTATAACTTTTTTCTTTAAAATCAGTACTAACAGGTCTATTGTCAATATCTTTATTTTTCACAGAAGTGCCCGTTGTACTTTTTTCATATTTTCTGGGTTCTTGTTTTTTAATAATTTCGTTCGTATGATTACCTTTTGCAGGTACATCTCTTTTTATTACATATTCTTTCTTTTTGTTGTCCGGATTACAAACGCCACATTCATGGTAGCCCTTTTCTATTGCTTTTGAAACAGACAATATTTCATAGGGCTTTTTACAAAATCTGCACTTTTCGCTGTAGTGGTATGTTTTTGTTGACAAAACACAATAAACATTTTGGGAATGTAAAGTTCCCAAAATGCAAAAAAATGCTACTAAGAAAATGACAAGTTTCATAAGCTATTAGTCAATAAAGAAAAAGAAAAAAGCAGCGGCTGCATATTCTTTCTTTACTCCCTGTGCGCTTCCTATGATAGAACCATTTTTACGAACATCGCCGTTGGATTCGATTTTTCCAACAATAGAGCCATTCTTACGAACATCGCCGTTGGATTCAATTTTTCCAACAATAGAACCACTTTTGCGAATATCGCCGTTTGATTCGATTTTTCCAACAATACTGCCGCTTTTGCGAACATCACCGTTGGATTCAAATTTTCCGACAATACTTCCATTAATTCTTACATCGCCATTGGATTCAACTTTTCCGACAATGCTGCCGTTTTTACGCAAATCCTGTGCTGTTGCCTGATTGGTATTTAAAACCATAACAGCAAATAAAAAAACAAATGATAAAAAAAGTCCTTTTTTCATAATATTTAGTATTAATTTAATTTTTGGCAATTTACAAAAAAAATCAAAACGGCTGACAATGAGCGATAACTTTTTCAAAAGACTATATTAAAAATCATAAAAAATTTGGTTTCAGGTAAAAATCAGAAGCTTGTTTTAACCTGTATTATTCATGACCTTTAATAAAAGTGTTGCAGGTTGCAGGTTGCAGGTTGCAGGTTGCAGGTTGCAGGTTACCTGTCGGCAGCTACCGTGTGGACACATCTTTGAGAAGAGAAAAAGTTTATTAAAAACTCCTGTCTTCTCGTACAATACAATGCTGTGATTTTGTCACAAAATTTGCAAGCATTATTTTGTACAAAATAAACTCTGTGATGTAGCAAATTTTCCGCCAAAATCTTTAATTTACATTTGTTTTAGAACCCCCGAGCTTTAGCTCGGGGTTATTCACCTGCCAGCCGATTCACTTGCTCAATTAGGCAAGGCAAGCAGGTAAATCCCCCAAGCGGGATAAGCTCTAAAGGGTCATATTAAACGCATTTTTATCCGCTAAGGCGGATGCGAGCGTATTATAATAAAACGATTTGTGTCCACACGGTAGCTGTCGGCAGACAGGGCTGCAAGTAACGTGTTGAAATATCAAATATCATTGCAAACAACCTGCAACTTGCATCCTGCAACAAAGGGTAGAAATTTATGAATTGAATAAGTTAAATATTTGTTTGCTACATTGCCTTCATTCTTCCCCATAATTTTTTACTTTGTTCCTGAGAAAAACGCAGAATATCTTTTTCATCCACAGATTGAAGCTGCCAGTCTTTTACAATAAGTTTTCCTGAAGATATCACATGCCTCACATGACGGTTTTCGAGACCAAAAATGAAATGTCCTAAAAAATTATTCTGATTGAAATCAGTCGGAGAATCATAATCCAGCACTACAAGATTGTTTTCAGCATCTCCGGAGAAATTATTTTCTTTAATATAACGGTGTACATTCCTGAAGCGTTTGTATGCTCCCGGGTAATCTATTGCATCAAATCCCTGACCTACATAAAAAGCAGTTTTCGCACTACGCAGCATATCGCTATACATTCCGTCGGTTCCAAGCATAATATTTTCTCCCAAACCGCACGAATTAAAATATCCCACATTATTGTTCAGGTTGCTTTCACAGTTCTGTACGACCCAAACCGGAGAAATTCGTATCAGTTCTTTTTCTATATCATCAAGGTGAAGGCAATGACCCAAAATTGTTTTACCGGAATTCAACGCACCTGCTTTTGAAAGCCGCTCAACAACAGTCATTCCATATTCTTTTTTGCAATGCTCTTCGTCTGATTTGTCCTCTGCAACATGAATATGAATCCCTGAATTGTATTTTTGTGATAATTTAACAGCCTTATTCAGAGTATTTTCTCCAACAGTAAAGCTTGCATGCAAACCCACAAGTGCCTGTTTTTTCTTCATGTATTCTTCTGTTTCTTCATGTCCTGATGTCGCTTTGTCTAATCCATCGCGGTCTGTAATTTCGTAACATAATAAATGCGATACACCTACTTTTTCAAAAGCTTGTGCAATAATTTCAAGAGAACCTTTTATATAATTTGGAGATGCATGATGATCAATAACAAAGGTAACTCCATTTTTCGCGCAAGCCATAGCGGTTACTAATGCAGAGGCTTCTATTGATTCTTTGTCCAAGCATTTGTCGAGTGTCCACCAAATATATTCCAGAATTTCAATAAAATTTCCCGGAGATTTTTTCGGAGCGCCCATGCCACGTGCCAGAGCAGAATAAACATGATGATGGCCGCATGCAAAAGAATGTGTTACATATTTACCTGAACAGTCAATTACATTATCCCCAGCATCGGGTTGCGCATTTTTAAGAAAAGTTATTGTTCCATTTATCCCTTCAGAAACACGAATATCTGTTTTAGAAAATTCCAGTGTTTCAGCATTGATGTAATTTGTATTTTTTAATAATATTGACATATTGGTTTTGGGTTTTGGGTTTTAGGTTTTGGGTTTTAGGTTTTGGGTTTTAGGTTTTAGGTTTTAGGTTTTAGGTTTTAGGTTTTAGGTTTTAGGTTTTAGGTTTTAGGTTTTAGGTTTTAGGTTTTAGGTTTTAGGTTTTGAAATGTGGAATGTGGAATGTGGAATGTGGAATGTGGATACGTTGCATGCAACGTATTTACATGCCAAGTACATGCCAAGTACATACCTATTAATTCGGATATTTTCCGGCAATTTTTTTAAAAAACCTATGAAAGCGGTGTGGAAAAGCAAGCGGTTCAAGGTACATAAAAATACATTCACCGGTAATAAGGCAAATATTTGCCCTTACCGCTGTATCAACAGCCTTTTCAGATTCGCATCCAGTTTGAATCCATAGATGTTTTATCTTTTTCAATGCCAGTTCTTCCACTATTTTAACGGTTAATTCTTTATTAACAATTATAACAGCACCTTCAACTTCTGTGGGCAAAGATTGAACATTTGCACAACATTTTTCATCAAGTATGAAATCGGCATTTGGGTTAACCGGATAAATTGTTTTCCCGCATAACTTTAGCTGCTTACAAGCTAAATGACCAAATTTCCTAGACTTTCTTGATGCTCCGATAACAGCAATATGCTGAATGTCTAAAAAATCTTTTATTGCAGTTAAGGATACCATATTTTATTTTATTATCATTTCAAGAATAGGTTCTCCCGTGCTTGCATTGGGAAAAGACATATTTAAAAAAGCAGCGATTGTTGGTGCTATATCTGTGATATTGACAGGTCGGGAAATGGAATTTCTTCCGATTTTCCATCCATAAAAAATCAAGGGAACATGTGTGTCGTAGCTGTAACCGGAGTTATGCGTTGTAGCCGTACTGATATCTTCAACCCAACCGGAAGTAAGATTAATCAGAACATCGCCAGAACGTTTTTGCTGGAAACTGTTTTGCATTTTCTCGAAAATACCTTTTGTAAAATGTGTAGTCTGCAAAGTTGTTGATGTAATCGTATTGGAAACACCATTAAACTGAAGCAAAAACTGAGCTGTTTTATTCTGAATATCTTCAAGAGAAATTTTTGCATCTTCAATCATGTTATGATTCAGAAATATCTGCTGCTCTACATATCCCTGCACCCATTCACCTTTTCCATAAACAGCATTCAGATACGTTTTAAGTAAAGTCAATGCATAAAAATTTTTAAAATAACCCGATGCAACTTTCAAGCTGTCTAAGTATCTTGGTATTTCAGCCACACCGCAATTCGATGTTACAAAAATCAATGTATTTTCTTTTCCGATGAGATCGTCAACTACCTCCAAAAAATGCGCTATATCTTTATCAAGGCGTAAGTAACAATCCTGAATTTCCACAGAGGAAGGGCCAAACTGAAGACCAATATTATCCGGAACAGAATAGCTGATCGCAATTAAATCCGTATGTTCATCTTTTCCCATTTCTTCATTTACAATTGCATGAACAGCAAAATCAGTTGTAAGCGTATTTCCGGCAGGAACATTTTTAATAATGTTCAGGGTTTTCATTTTTTCTTTTATTGCTTTTATATCATAAGGGAATGTTGTACCATTTCTTTCAAAGCCAATTTCAAAACTGTTTTTATCGGTCAGAGATTCCTTGTATTCAGAAATAGGAAGGAGTGTATTCCACTCTCTGTCTGAAAATGTTTTAGAAAAATCTTTATCATTAAATTCTTTTACCCATTTAGGCAATTCATCCATATAATAGGTATTACTTACCCATTGTCCGCTTTTGCCTTCGATCCAGTAAGCTGCATTTGCAGAATGCCCTGCGCCGAGGATTGCAGAACGCTCTTCAAGAGAAACACCAATAACTTTAGATTTTCCGGTAGAAAAAAGTTTAATTTCATCTCCAAGTGTAGAAGCAAGGAGTTGTTTCGGAGATTTTTTCCCTTCATCAGATTTAATGCCAACCATTTTGTATGCAGGGTCGTCTACACAATTTACTTTTTCATTTTTCAAACGCAGGTACCATTCATTGGAAACAATTCCATGAAAAGAAGGAGTTGTTCCCGTGTAAATACTGGCTATTCCAGGTGCGTTTTGAGTAAACATATAATTAATGTTTGCATTTTTAAAAGAAGTTCCTTCATACATTAAACGTTTGAATCCTTTTTCTTCAAACTTATCCCAAAATCGGTAAATATAATCGTAGCGCATGCCTTCAATAACAATTCCAATTACAAGTTTTGGTTTTTCAGGAGGAATTTTTTTATTCTGAGCTGTTGAAGCAGACATAATCGCAATAGAAAAAATTAAAAGAAAGAAGAAAAATTTCATATTTGTATATATTATTGTAAGCTGTAAAGATAAAACAAATAGCCATATTTTTAAAAGTAGAAAATGGGATTTTCAAAAAATAATGAACAGGCTTTTCAACAAAATATTATTCATTTTTTCTTAATCCTTAATCCTACTACTAAATCCTTAATCCCTTCTAATCTCACGAAACCGCAAACCTGTGAGGAGCTTCCACACTATCTTACGCACAAAACCTCACAGGATTGCTGAATCCTTAATTCTACTTCTTAACCTGCCAGACTGCGTCAAGCAGGCAAGTCCTTAATCCATTTTTTATAATTTGATAAGTCGGAAATACATACTACTTTTGAAGCTACATTTAATAATTTATGAATTTGTTTATTTATTGGATATTCAGAGTGTTTTTATTCAAGCTGCGGTTCACACCTTTTTTTTTACTGCGCTTCTTTGCCTCTTTTCTTTTTTTTATCTTGTACTATATCGCAGAGTACAGAAAAAATGTTGTAATTTCTAATTTAAAAAAGTGCTTCCCTGAAAAAAGTGATTCGGAAATTAAATCAATTACTAAGCAATTTTATCTTCATTTAAGCGATATAACATTAGAAAGTCTGAAAGGATTTTCTATGACAAAAAAACAAATTCTCAACCATTACAAAGTCCTTAATCCTGATGTACTCGATAAATTTCTAACGCAACAAAAAGACATTATTTGTCTTGCCAGTCATTATGGGAACTGGGAGTGGGGAATTCTTGCTGTTCCATTTCAGGTTAAGCTTTCCATGATTGCACTGTACAAGCCATTAACCAATAAATACATCGAAAAATTTTTAATAAAAAAACGCGCTGCAATGGGCATGAAAATGGTTTCCATTTATGACACCCGCGCATCCTTTGAGTCTCAAAAAGAAAAAAAATCAGGCTATATAATGGCCGCCGATCAATGCCCTTCTAATGTAGAAAAAGCAGTATGGATTAAGTTTTTTAATATTGAAACAGCTTGTCTGCATGGCGTAGAATATTATACAATAAAGTACAAAATGCCGCTCGTATTTTTTAATGTTCAGAAAGTGAAACGCAATTACTACACTTTAGAAATAAAGGAAATTGAGTACAATCCTGAACAATACAATGCCGGATTTGTTACTTCATCTTATATGAAAATGCTTGAAGAAATTATTTACAAAAAGCCTGAATTCTGGCTCTGGTCGCATAAAAGGTGGAAGCATGTCAGGTAATTGGTATTTTGTTGAGAGAAAAAGATGGAACTGTTCACTATATTTTTAATTGCAATAGGATTATGTTTTGATACTTTTGCTGTTTCTGTTTCATGCGGACTGTTAGAAAAAGAAATATCATTTTTCAAAGCAGTGAAAGTTGCAAGTTCTCTTGCCTTTTTTCAGGCGTTTATGCCTTTTGCAGGATGGCTTCTTGGGGTTAAAGTTAATCTGTTTATTGCAGATTTTGATCATTGGATCGCTTTTGGAATGCTTTCTTTAATTGGGTTAAAAATGATTTACGAAAGTCTCAAAAAAGAGGAGAAAAAGAAAAAATTCAATCCGCTTGATATTAAAATTTTACTTTGGATTTCTTTAGCTACCAGTATTGATGCTTTTGTTGTTGGTATCAGTTTCGGACTCATCAGTATTCCGATTGTAGTTCCGATTATTATTATTGGTACTACTACTTTTTTCGTTGCAATGCTTGGAATGTTGTTCGGAAAGAAAACGGGTGGAAAACTCGGTAAAAAAATGGAAACTGTCGGAGGAATTATTTTAATTGGGATTGGAATAAAAATATTGATTGAGCATTTGTATTTTTAGTATATTTATATTGGATTAAGGATTAAGGATTAAGGATTAAGGATTAAGGATTAAGGAGTAAGGAGTAGGAGTAGGATTAAGGAGTAGGAGTAGCCTGCCAGACTGCGTAAAGCAGGCAGGGAGTAGGAGTAAGAGTAGGAGTAAGAAATACAATTTACGAATCAAATTACGTTTTATAAAATATGAAAATTATTTTTTCAATATTATTTTTAATTTTTTCAGGATTATTTCTTACAGGTCAGAATGTTCAAATAAAAGGGAATAATCCTTTGTTTGTAGGTAAGACAATTTTTTTCTGCACATATACGGATCAAATCACATACCTGTTTGATACGCTTTGTACATCTAACGTTGACGCAAATGGAAACTTTAACTGTTCTTTTTTTCTTGATGAAATAAAACCTGTTTTTACATCATTCGGAGCATACAAATATTTAATCTATGCAGAGCCCAGAAAAATATACACTGTAACATTTCCTGACATAAAAGATAAAAGTAAAGCTGATGATATAAACCCCTATTTTGAAGAGATAACCTTGTTTTTGAAAATTGAGAATTCTGATCGCTCCGAATTAAATAATGCGATTTTTCGTTTTGATTTAACATGCAATGATTACATCAATGCACGCTACAATGAAATTTATAAGCAAGCTAAAAATTCCGGGGTTGATAAAATGATAAACTATATAGATTCGCTTTTTTCTTTCTGTAATCATCCGTATTTCATAAAATACAAAGAATATAAGTATGCGCTGATTAAATATTTTGCTTACGTGAGGCACGAACAAACAATGACACGTGAATTTTATAAAGGAAAGCCGGTTCTGTATCACAATACATCTTATATGAATCTTTTCAATCAGACATTTGATAATTACTTTACTTATTTTGCTAAAACCACCGAGGGATCAACATTGCCAGACCTTATTGGCAAAGCAAAAAGTCCGCGACGAATTAAAAACCTGTTGAAAAAGAATAACGCTTACGATGATGAAGTCCTACAGGAGCTTATCATATTAAAAGGCTTAAGGGATGTTTTGCTCTCAGGAGAATATAGTAAAAATGTTATTATACAAACACTCGATTCATTAGGACTACAAACGTCAGTTCCTTTTCATAAAACTATTGCAGGAAATATTGTAAAACTTGCCATGCAAAAAGAACCTGCTGTATCATTAAATACAATACCTTTATTCAATACAGACAGTACTGCTTTTAATACAGAGAAGTTTAAAGGAAAATTTGTATATCTGAATTTTTGCAGATGCAAAAGTTATCCCTGTCTTGAAGAAAGTGAATTGATAAAAATCTGGAATAAAAAAAAGCCTTTCAATATAGAGTTTATAACTGTTTTTGTTGAAGAAACGGCAGAAATAGTAAGAATACATCATGCTAAAAATAAAGCAGACTGGACTATTTTATATTGTCCGAAATCGGAACCAATATTAAAAACATTAAAAGTCAGAGCTTATCCGGCATATTTTTTATTTGATACAGACGGAAAAATGCTAATGCCTTACGCGAAAACAATGAAAGAGGGATTTGAGTCTTTTTTCATGAGAACATTCAAATAGTGGGGGTTGCTGTTGCAGGTTAAAAAGGTTGCAGGTTGCATGTTAACCGCTGGTTGAGCGCCTGCCTGTCCGCCTGCCTGCCGGCGAGGCAGGGTAGGCAGGGAGTCGAAACCAAGGTTGCAGATTAAGCTTCGTTTATTATCAACTTCAGAAGATCTATTTTATTATTATCTACTTTTAAAACTTTAATGATGAACGTGTGCTCAAGCTTTATTGTAATTTCTTCGTTTTCCAAAGGAATGCTACCATGATAATAAAGTAAAAATCCGGCTAGAGTTTCATATTCATTCGAAACAGGAAGACTTATATTAAATTTCTCGTTCAGGTAATCTATTTCTAAGCGACCCGACAACGAATATTCATTTTCTGCAATCTTTTTTTCTTCATAGATTTGGGTGTCGTGTTCGTCTTCAATTTCTCCGAAAATTTCTTCAATAACATCTTCAATCGTTACAATTCCGGCAGTTCCTCCAAACTCATCAACAACAACTGCAAGATTTTTTTTATCGTGTATAAACTTTGTAAGTAACTTTTGTGCAGACATAGATTCCGGCACATAAATGACATCTATAAGAACACTTTTTATTGAAGGAGGATTTTTGTAAAGTGCCGACAAATGAACGAATCCGATAATATTATCTATAGAATTTTCGTAAACAATAATTTTAGAAAAACCTGTATGTATAAATTTTCCCTTTAGTTCATCCATTGGATCATCTACTTCTACAGCTTCAATTTCAGTTCTGGGTACAATACATTCACGCAGTTTTACTTCTGAAAAATCAAGCGCATTCTGAAATATTTTTATGTCCCTGTCTATTTCATTATTTTTGAGTACTGAATCATTTTGGGTTGTTTCATCAAGAAGATTTCCGAGATCCATTTTCGTAAATGCTATTTGCTCATTTTGCCTACTTACATTTACCTTGAAAATCCTGAGCAATAAAAAGGTTAAACTTGTAAACATTTTTACAACAGGATACAATAATATATATATAATAAAAACCGGAGCAGCCATAAAATTCAGAAGTGTATTTGGAATCGTTCGGAACACGGCTTTCGGTATAAATTCAGCAGTAACAAGAATCAGAGCTGTTGATAAAATCGTTTGAATTATCAGTACGCCCGCTGATGATTGAATATATTGCATAATCAAAGGCTCCAGAACATACGCCATCTGGATTCCATAAACTACAAGCGAAATTGTATTTCCCACAAGCATTGTTGCAATAAAATGCGAGGGATTATGAGAAAGAATTGAAACAATTTTCGCATTCAGGGAACCCTGTTTTTTTTCAAGCTCCAGCCTTAATTTATTGGACGTAACAAAAGCTATTTCCATTCCGGAGAAAAAAGCTGAAAAAATCAGCGATATAAGTATTACAATCAAGTTATCCAATTCCTGAATTATTGTGAATTATTTTTACGTGTATATCTGCGGAAAAAAAACATTAAAACAGCAATAAAAGTTATTATGTAAAAAGGGTAACTTTCTGAGAATCCTTGTCTGTATGTTTTATGCACGGCAGCAATCACACTGAGCACAGCAATGACAAGCCACGTATATTCCAGTATTTTTCTGAATAATTTACTCATCTTTTAAATTTACGTAACTATTTCTGATTTTACGGATTTTCCAATTATTAAAATTCTGATTTGCCTGAAATCCTTCGCCACATAAAACTTCTTCATTGGAAGAAATTTTGACGAATTTTTCTGAAAAAAATTTTTCTCCGGTTACATCCCAGAAAAGCTCTTCTGTGTTTAGCGTCTTCCCTTCTCTTTTATTAAAAGCAACTACATTATTTCTTGCGGTCCAGAATTGTTTTTTTTCATCAAACACGGCATAATCTGCTGTCAAATTTGACTCGACCTCATCGGTGCTGTTAAAAAATTCTACTTCAATTCCTTTCGGATATTCTATCAAAGGATTTTTTTCATCAGAAATACGTAATACTTCGCGCGCTTTCAGACGCAAACGTATTTTTCCTGAATCGCTGTAAAGCACTTCAATTTTTTTTGCAGACATGGAGAGGGAGTTGTTCTCAACAGAATATTCGCTTACTTCTTTCAGAGAATTTTCACAGGCAATAAGCAGAAAAGCGCCTACAATAAATAAGTATTTCAGATAGGAAAACAAAAATTAATCAAATTTATATTTATGAAACCAGGAATCCGAAAGGCTGAAATTAATGCCAATATTCATATACGTTTCCCTGATAAGATTTTTATTTGTTGTCCCTCTGCTCCCCAATTCAAGAGAAAGATTCAATATTGAACGGGATTTTTTAACAGGCATAGCGATCCCAAAACTAATTCCTACATCATTAAGTTGTTCGTTTTTTTCAGAAAATCTGAGGAACGATTTTGAATAATGAGACCCAAAGCGGTAAGTAACGCGTTTCCAAAAATTGCTCATAGAACTTTTTTCCGGCGTATATTCAGCACCCGCTGATACAGTATGACTGTTTGCGAGAGAATCATTCATTCCGAATAGACGGAAGCTTTCCCAGTTCTGAAAATAATAATCCGTACCAAACATCCACTTATCTCCTTTAATCGTATATCCAACTCCAAAATTCATTGGAAGTGCTATTTTTCCTTTTTCATCGGGCGTATTTATAATGGTATCAACCAAAGAGCTTCCACCCTTATTGTAAAAATTGGTGGCAAGCGTATTTCTTGTTGCTGAAATATTGTGTTTATTATCAAAAACAGCTCCTAAGGTATATTCATATTTTCCCATCATTTTATTTGTGTATTGCAGCCCCAAATTGTAATAAAAATCACTGATTGTAATATTATTTTGTGTTCTCAGATTCATATACAAATATGAAGTATCTGTAAATTTAAGGGTTTTCATCTGTTCAATCGTACCAAACATATATGAAGCATTAACGCCAATTGAAAAAGTTTTGTGTAGTTTAAACGAATTGCCGAAATAAAATTTATTAATTCCTCCTGAGCCCGTGTAAAATATTTCGCGTGGAAGTGTTGCTGATTCGATTTCTTCTTTCAGGTTATAACCAACAGAGCTTAATGGAATAAGACCGATGCTTCCGTACCACCATTTTGTTAAAGGAAAACCAAATGAAAGATAGCTGATATTTGTATTGTGCATCAGTTCACTTACATCCGATGACTGCACGTATACTGATTTATTTCTGACTCCGAATTCAAAAATAAACGTAAGCGTATCAATACTACTATAAGAGGCGGGGTTCATAATGTTTAAACTTTTGTTATTGCGCAAACCAATTCCCAAACCCCCTAAAGCGTCATTCTGACAAAAGCCTCTTGAGCTGATTTCGCCAATTCCATAGCGGGAATAAGGAGAACTGGTAAAATTATTTTGACCAACAGCAATTGCGGAAAAAACAATAATCGCAAAAAAAGCAATTATATTTCTGATATTAAAAATAGTATGTATCAATTTTTTAATTTTAAATTATAATCAAGAATAAAATTCAAACCTTTTAACACAAGGTCAGAATCTGCAAAGATGGGATTTTTTAATTTCTTCTCAAAAAAAACAGCATCTCCCCCTGTTATTATGGTAATCAAACAATTATGTTTTCTTTTAAAGCGGGCAACGTATTCGTTCATTTCAAAAACACAGCTATTTTGAACACCTGCCCTTATAGATGACTCGGTAGTGTTGCCCGTTAAAACAGATTCATCCGAGGGAGAAATCAGGGGAAGTCTTTTTGTAAATGAATGCAAAGCTTTAAAGCGCATATTCAGACCCGGAGAAATTATTCCACCCTGATAAACACCTTTTTTATCAATAAAATCTATTGTAATTGCAGTCCCTGCATCAATTACCAGTACATCATTTTCAGGAAAAAGATATTTCGCTCCGCAAACAGCAGCCAATCTGTCTTTCCCTAAAGTTTTCGGGGTTTGATACGCATTTTTTAACGGCACTGGAGTTTCTGAAGAAAAATCAATAAAAAATGGAATTTCAGAAATTAATTTTTTATTTATTTTTTTATAACGGTTGCTTACCGAAGAAAAAATACCGGCTTTCAGACCGGAATATAGAGACAACAAAGCCGTTACTTCATCCAAATTATCTGATTTACAGACTGTTTTTTTTATCAACTTCTTATTTTTAAACAAAGATGTTTTTGTCAGGGTATTACCGACATCAATCACAAAATTCATGGAATTAAATTTTTTTTTTGAAATTATAACAATTTTTCATAATTTCATAACTTTTTACACGAGGAAAAATTGTTCAGATTATAAAATAAATCCCATTTGTAATGCAGCCCAAGAAAGTTCTTGTAGTTGACGACGATAAAATGCTTACCACACTTATCAAGATGTTTCTTGACGAGTTGGGCTTTGAAACAGTCGGTGTGTTTGCCGAAGCAAAACCGGCAATTGAAAAATGCAGGGAAAACCTTCCGGACGTTATTCTTATGGATATTCATCTTGATGGAGAAATAGACGGAATCAAAGCCGTTGATTTAATCCGCAAAGAGTTTGACGTTCCTGTTGTTTTTATTACCAGCGACACAGAAGAGGCTACTGTGAACAAGGCAATCAATACAAATCCTTATGGCTATCTTGTTAAACCAATTATTAAATCATCACTGAGCATTACTCTGGAATTGGCCTATTTTAAACACAGGCATGAACAGGAACTGGAGCTACGTGAAAGACCTTACAGAAAACTTGTTGACGATACTGAAAATACAATTCTTGTTGTTATTAACGACAATATTGAATATGTGAACATGTCCGGGCTGAAACTGTTTGGCACTATTAATATTGAGGATTTGCTGCAAAAATCTATACTTTCTTTTATTCAGGATGAAAAAAAGGAAACTTTTAAAAACAAAATGATTTTTGCGCTGAAGTCCAATACCCGTATCGAATATTTTGAAACGGTTATTAATTCATTATCGGGAGTACAGTGTTTTGTAGGAATTGTTGGCTCCGTAATTACCTTTAAAAGACAGAAAGCGCTTCAGCTTGTAATTGCTGATAAAACAGAGGAAATCCAGTCAAAAAGACTTCTTTCAGAACAGGATAATATCATCAATAATCTTTATGATGGTGTAGTTTCATTAAGTCTGAACGGAAAAATAAAATCATGGAATCTGGGAGCCGAGCGTATTCTGGGAATTCCAAAACATATTATTATCGGAGAGCACATTTCAAAAATTTTTCCCGAAAAAGATGAAATGTTTTTACAGGAAAATTTATTGGAAGTTCCATTAGACAAAGAGGTTCACAACCTGCCGATTGACTACACGCACCCTGTAACAAAAAAGCGGGCTTATCTCAGACTTTCGCTGTCTGTACTAAAAAACATGGCCAATGAAATTACCGGAATTGTTTGCTATTGTACCGATATCACAGAAGTTAAAATTCATGAGGAAACAATAAAAACCTCTGCAAATAATCTGAAAGCTATATTTAACGGTAGCACTGAGGCAATTTTTCTTATTGATAATAAGCTGCGGATTCTCGATTTTAATAAGCTTGCTGAAACCTACAGCCATGATTTTTTCTTTGTTGAACCCACGATTGGAGAAAATATATTTTTAGCACTTCCTTTTCTTGATAAAACAGAATTCGGAGGTCTTTTCAGTAATACTATAGAAGGAATTACCCATTATCTCGAACGGCAATTTCAATTTCCGGAATACAAAAAATATCTTAAAATAACAATCTATCCTATTTTAGACGACAAAGAAGATATTGTTGACCGGTTTTGCATATCATTTTTAGATATATCAGAAAGAAAGAAAATTGAAAAAGACCTTGAGGATTCCCGCGCAGAATTAAAACCACTTTTCGACAGCAGTATACAGCGCTTCTATCTTGTTGATACAAATTATAAAATTATTGCATTTAATAAAGCTGCCAAAGAAATTATTCAGAAAGAATTCAAATATTCGCTGAAAAAGGGAGACAACATACTTGATTTTGTACCTGCCGGACTGGGTATTGATTTCTTCAAACAGAAATTTGAAAAAGCAAGATCCGGAGAGCATGTTGTTTACAAAGAAAAAGCGGGTTATGATAATGTAGAATACTGGAACGAAGTACACCTTGACCCAATAGCAAACTATAAAGGAGAAATTCACAGAATCCTTTTGTGGACGCTTGATATTACGGATCGTGAAAATAATATGATTGCCCTGAAACAAAGCGAAGAAAGATATTTTCTTGTTTCACAGGCAGGAAATGACGGGATGTGGGATTGGAATATTTTATCAGACGAAATGTATCTTTCGCCAAGATGGAAAGATATTTTGGGATTTTCCGATTACGAAATCATAAACCGGCGCGATGCGCGTGATAAACTCATCCACCCGGAAGATGTTTCGCGGACAAAACAAAAAATGCAGGAGTATCTTGATGGAAGAACAGATATCTATGCGCATGAATACCGCCTGCGCCATAAAGACGGAACGTATCGCTGGGTACTTGAAAGAGCACTTGCCCTTAAAGATAATTCCGGAGAAGCATACAGAATTGCCGGTTCTATTTCTGATATTACCGAAAGAAAAAAATACGAAGAACAAATTTATGAAATGAACAAAGCATTGCTTGAAGAGCGTAGCATGTTCATAAAAGGAAATGTAATTGTGCTTCGCGTGGATGCCTCTAACCCTGATCAGGTAATTTATGTATCAGAAAATGTCGCGAATGTTCTAGGTTATTCTGCAGAGGATTTTGTAAATAAAAAAGTAGAACTATCCTCCCTCGTTTACCCCAGCGATTATGATATGCACATGAAGGAAAGAATAGACGCAATAAAAAAAGATGCCAATTATGTAGAGTTTTCTAACTACAGGCTGAAAGCTAAAAATGGCAAAACAATTTGGGTCAAAGACTTTACCTCTATCGTTCGTAATGAGAAAAAAGAACCTGTACAATTACTGGGTTATTTTGTTGATATTACACAGGAAAAAGAAGCGGAACAGCAATTTGAAGAAAGCCAGCAAAAATATTATGCGCTATTCAATGAAGCCAATGATTCTATTTTGATTATTGATGCGGATACGGATAAAATTGTTGACTGCAATAATAAAGCCGTTGAAGTTTTCGGATATGTTAAAAGTGAAATGCTCAGCTTCAGTCTGCTGAAACTTTCACCGGAAGTACAACCGAATGGCATTCTTTCAAAAGAAAAAAGACAGGAAAAAATTACGGAAGCAAGTAAAAACGGAAACACAACTTTTTACTGGCAACAACGAAAAAAGAACGGAGAACTTTTTGATGCAGAAGTCAGTCTTACTGTTTTGACTATCGGTAAAAAACGCTACAGACATGCGATTATAAGAGATATTACTGAAAGAAAAAAAATAGAATTATCCCTGCGTGATAGTGAACAAAAAAATAAAGCGCTCTTAAAAGCAATTCCAGATATAATTTTTGTTCTTGACAAAAATGGAACGTATCTTGATTTTAAGGCAGACTATTATTCTAAGTTTATACCATCTCAAAATATTATCGGGATGAACCACAGGCATTATTTTGAAGGAGATGTTCTGGAAGAAATTCTTCAGAAAATAAAAAAGGCGATTGAGACATCTGAGGTTCAAACAGTAGAGTATCAGATGAATTCCCCAATTGGATTGCGTTGGTTTGAAGCAAGAATTTCTCCACTCAATGAAAATGAAGTTTTATCACTTGTAAGAGATGTTACAGAAAGATATGAAAAAGTAGAACACTCCAAAATTAACTAATCATTTTAAATGTATGGATTCAAAAAATAAAAAGACCATTCTGGTTCCATGGGACTTTACACCGGCTGCAGAAAATGCATTATTACATGCCGTTTCTTTAGGGAAAAAATTTGACAACAATGTTACCCTTCTGCACATTGCAGACCGTGGAAAATCGCTTTCAAACAATTCAAAAAAAATTCAGGAAACCATTGCTGCTACTAATAAATTAAACGAACTTACCCGGCAGTATTCCGAAAAATGCAAAATATGTATCAACTCTATTGTTATTGAAGGAAGCATTTTTACAACCATTGCAGACGTCGCATCACAGTTGGATGTAAGTTTAATTTGCATGGGAACGCATGGAATGAAAGGCATGCAGAAAATTACCGGAAGCTGGGCAATGAAAGTTATTTCAAGCACAGATATTCCTTTTTATGTAGTGCAGGCTCCGCCTTCAAAACAGGATATTAAAAATATTATTTTTCCAGTTGACGAAAATAAAGAGACCGCGGAAAAACTTACATGGGGGAAATTTCTTACAACAAAGCTTGATGCTTCAATACGAATCGTTAAACAACATTTTGAGGGAGGTACAAAGGTCAGCTCCAATATGGCTTTTGTAAATAAATATTTGAAAAATCATGAGATTGAATTTGATATTTATGAACCGCCGAAAACTAAAAATTTCATAGACTCTATGATAAGTTATGCTAGCAAAAAAGAGCCCTGCATGATTTTGATTATGGTTAAAAGAGGAATTAATATTACTGATTATATCATGGGACTGGATGAACAAAAATTAATTTTCAATCAGTACAAAATTCCTGTTATGTGCATCAATCATGGCAATAAAGCTAAATAGTTTTTTAACATTTATATTTGAAAAATGAAGAAACCGGATCATAAAAAAATATTTGTTTTAGATACAAATGTGCTTTTGCACGATCATCGCTGTATTTATAATTTTGAAGAGAATGACATAGTTATTCCTATCGTGGTTTTAGAAGAGCTTGACAGGTTTAAAAAAGGAAATGATTTAATCAATTTTCAGGCGCGTGAGTTTGTTCGCGACCTCGATAAATTAGCTGGAGACCTGCTTCTGACCAAAGGAATTTCATTAGGTGTTAACAAGGGAACCCTGACTATTGAGCCTGGGAAAAAATCCGAAGCGGTTCATGATGCATTTCCTGAAAACACTTCAGATCATCGCATTCTTGCTACTGCCGATTTTGTTAAGAAAAGCAATCCGAAACGAGCGGTTGTGCTTATTACAAAAGACATCAACTTGCGCATGAAGGCTAAATCACTGGGAATTCCGGCAGAAGATTATGAGAACGACAAGGTACAGAATATATCAGAACTTTTCAAAACAGTAATTACCCTTGAGGGTGTTGATGATGTTCTTGTAAGCGGCTTGTATGAAAATTTCAACGGCATTCCCATTGAAGATTTTAAATTCGATAAAGAACCCCACCCGCATCAATATTTTATTTTAAAATCAAGGAAAGCAAGCGTTTTAGCTCATTTTGATCCGATTAACCGTGTGATGAACCGCGTTGAAAAACAACAAGTTTATGGTATAGACCCCAGGAATGCAGAGCAAACCTTCTCTATTGATGCGCTTTCCAGACCCGAAATTCAATTAGTTGCCCTTACAGGAAAAGCAGGTACCGGAAAAACGTTACTGGCTCTAGCAGCCGCACTTCAGCAGAAAAAAGAATTTCAACAGATTTTCCTTGCCCGCCCAATCGTTCCTCTTGCCAATAAGGATATAGGCTTTTTGCCAGGCGATGTAAACGATAAAATCGGTCCTTACATGCAACCGCTGTATGATAATCTTTCTGTAATAAAACATAAATTCAGACAGCAAAGCCCCGAATTCAACAAAATTGAAGAAATGCTGAAAACAGAAAAGCTTATTATTACTCCTCTTGCATACATCAGAGGAAGAAGTCTTTCTAATATTTTCTTTATTGTTGACGAAGCTCAGAATCTCACACCTCATGAAGTTAAGACAATAATTACAAGAGCAGGAGAAGGTACAAAAATCGTATTTACGGGCGATGTGGAGCAAATTGACTCTCCTTATCTTGATACACAATCAAACGGATTGACCTATTTAACTGACAGGATGAAAGGTCAAAGCCTTTTTGCACACATGAACTTAATTAAAGGAGAAAGAAGCTACCTTGCTGAGCTTGCAAGTAATTTATTATAAAAAATTGTTGAAAAATTTGGATTTTGTAAAACTTTTCAGTAAATTGTTCAAAAATTTAAAATTATAAATTATGAGAACATTTGTTTTACTATCCGTTTTATTGTTTTTTTCATTTTCAACCTTTGCTCAAACCTACCAATTAGGGCATAAAACAATAACTTATCAGGATTCGGCTCGAAACAACAGGAATATTCCAACGGAACTTTTTTACCCTGCAGCTACAGCCGGTAATGATGTTGCTATTTTAAACGATCAGTTTCCAATCATCGTTTTTGGTCATGGCTTTGTAATGGCAAATCCTGATTTGTATGATTACATTTGGAATGCATTGATTCCTGATGGTTATATCATTGCTTTTCCGACAACAGAAAGCAGCTCGATTTTTCCTCCTCCGAATCATGAAGCCTTTGGACTTGACCTTGCATTTTTAATAAATAAATTAAAAAGCGAGGGAAGCAATGCGGCATCTTTTTTTTACAATCATATCGGGACAACTTCTGCCATTATGGGGCATTCCATGGGAGGAAAAGCAACAATCATAGCAGCCGCAAATAATAACGATATTACTACATGTATCAGCATGGGAGCCGCTATGAGCGCAGGAGTCGGAAATAATTTAGATGTACTAAAAGATTATGCGCCCAACATTTCAGTGCCATCCATCGTATTTTCGGGCGAACTGGATTGCGTTGCCGAGCCTGATGAAAACCAGATTCCGCTTTATGATACATTAGGATCACCCTGCAAAACTTTTATCAGTATCTTAGGCGGAGGTCATTGTTATTTTGCATCGAATTCTAGTAATTGCGAAATTGGCGAAATGGGAACCTGCCACACAGCAACACGCGAACATCAGAATCAGGTTGTGTTGACTTTGCTTGCTCCCTATCTGCGCTTTATGCTGAAAAATAATAGTAATGCCGGACTGGAATTTCTTGCACGTTTAGACACTTCTGTATTTATTTTGACCGAACGCGATTGCGCAATATCCGGATTTGCATCTCTGCTAAATGATGAAATAATTATTTCTCCAAACCCTTCACAAGGCAAATTTTTTGTTACAGTTCCTGCTTCATCAGATGATTTGGTGTTGCAAATTTATAATGTTTCCGGAAAGAATGTTTTTCTGGAAAAAATTACTTCAGGCACTAAAACTTTTGATTTATCGTTTCTGTCAAAAGGTGTATATATTTGCAATATAACACATCCAGGAAAAAATTACTATAAAAAAATTATACTCAATTAATGTATACTCAAAATGCTTAAATCCTTTATCTTTAGGTTTCGACAAGCAGCAAAAGTGAAAAAGTTAAAATATCATACGTTTACAGTATATCAATCATACCTGTTATTATTATTACTTTTTTTATTTAGCACAAAAACTTTTTTTGCGCAAGAGTACGTAGAGGCGCACGCAATCCCAATGCCCGGTATATCTTATTCTTTTCAGATTCCGGGTGGAGATATGGCAAAACGCTTCGGAAATAATTCTAATATCGGGGCACATTTTACATTTAAAACAAAAAATAACTGGATATTTTCTGCAGAAGGCATATTTATGTTTGGAGATAAAGTAAAAGAGCCCATTCTCGACAGCCTTAAATCATCTAACGGAGAAATTATTAATGAATTCGGAGAATACGCGAGAGTTGTTCTTTCAGAACGCGGATTATTTTTTGCAGGATCTATAGGAAGATTAATTCCCGTGTGGGGACCGAACAAAAATTCAGGCATACTTATTACGGCAGGAGCGGGATTTCTTCAGCATAAAATACGCATTGAAACAGAAGGGAACAATGTTCCCGCGCTGTTCGGCGATTATTCAAAAGGATACGACCGACTTTCCAATGGCTTTGCCCTGAAACAATTTGTCGGCTATCTTTATCTGGGGAAAAGAAAACTTTATAATTTTTTCATTGGGGTTGAATTCTGGCAGGCTTTTACTCAATGCCGCAGGGATTATAATTTCGACATGATGAAAAAAGATGAAACGCTTAGAAAGGATTTTTTATATTCTTTTAAATTCGGATGGATACTGCCCATCTATATTCAGCAGACACAGAAGTATTACACACACTAATAATCTGTTTTTTAAATCACATTCGCTGTTATTCATTTTCCATTTTCGAATCGTACAATGTTTAAGTTATTTGCTGTGAATAACTTTAATTTTATTATTTTACAGATTCTTCTATTTTTGCACAGCTAAAATAAAAGCAGGAAAGTATGGAAAATAAAAATGTATTAAAAGGAGGCGAATTCCTTACCCGCGAATCACAGGCAGCAAATGTATTTATTCCTGAAGAATTTTCTGAAGAACAGCAAATGATTGCCGGCATGTGTCAGGATTTTCTTGAGAAAGAAATTTTTCCGAATCTGGAACAAATTGATAAAAATGAACCGGGGTTTATGCGTTCGTTTGTATCTAAGGCAGGGGAACTTGGACTTCTTGGAATTTCTGTTCCTGAAGAATTTGGCGGTTTCGGACAGACGTTTGTAACATCTATGATTACATCGGATATTTTGGGTGCTGGTTATTCCTTTGCTGTTGCTTATTCTGCGCATACAGGTATTGGCACGCTTCCTATTTTATATTACGGAAATGAAGAAACCAAACAAAAATATTTACCTAAACTTGCTTCCGGAGAATTTGCAGGCGCATATTGCCTCACAGAACCTAATGCGGGTTCCGATGCTAACTCGGGAAAAACAAAAGCAGTTCTTTCTGAAGACGGAAAACATTATATTCTCAATGGTCAGAAAATGTGGATTACCAATGGCGGCTTTGCAGATGTAATGACTGTTTTCGCTAAAATTGACAATGATAAAATTCTCAGCGCTTTTGTTGTTGAAAGAACATTCCCCGGAGTATCTTTTAATCCTGAAGAAAAGAAAATGGGAATTAAAGGTTCTTCAACAGTACAGATATTTTTCAACGACTGCAAAGTCCCTGTAGAGAATATGCTTGGCAAGCGCGGAGAAGGGTTCAGAATAGCTTTAAATATTCTTCATATTGGTCGTATTAAACTTGGCGCAAATGTTCTCGGAGCAATGCGGCGCGCAACCATGCAATCGGTTAATTACGCCAATGAGCGTAAACAATTCGGAACATTAATTTCAAATTTTGGCGCTATCAAATATAAACTGGCGGAACAGGTAATTCGTACTTTTGTTTCAGAATCGGCTACATACCGCACCAGCAAATATGTTGACGATACCATTCAAAAACGTGTATCAGAAGGAATGGCAAAAAATCAGGCATATCTTGAAGCAATTGGCGAATATGCACTGGAAGCAGCAGTTCTTAAAGTTTTTGGGTCCGAATCCTTAGATTATATTGTTGACGAAGCAGTTCAAGTACACGGAGGTATGGGCTACTCAGCAGAAATGCCTGTGGACAGAGCATACCGCGATTCCCGCATCAACAGAATATTTGAAGGCACCAATGAAATCAACCGCCTTGTTGTTGCTGATACATTCCTGAAATTTGCTAAAAAAGCTGATTCTCCAATTTTTGCCACAGCAAAATCTGTTTATGAAAATTTAGAAAATGCAGCAGAAAACAGCACAACAGCCAATGAATATTTTGCTAAAAAATATTTGTACATCCGCAATTTCAAAAAAGCAGTAATGCTGGTTCTTGGCAGGGCTTATGAAACTCTCGGAAAGAACTATTCAACAGAACAGGAAGTAATGATGAATATTTCTGACATGATTATTCAGTTATTTGCTGCAGAAAGCGCTATTCTAAGAACAGAAAAATTGCAAAAAATTAAGTCTGCTGAAGAAGCCCCATTTTACAAAGATATTACAGATAGTTTTGTTTACGAAGCTGCGGCAAGAATATTCAAATCTGCTACAGATGCCATATCTTCATTTGCCGAAGGCGAAGAATTCAGCAAATTACAAAACGGTCTGAGAAAGCTTACTGCTATTGAGCCTGTGAATGCTAAGGAAGCAAGAAGAAGAATTGCAAATAAACTGATTGAAGAAAACAAATATTGTTTTTAATTTAACCCACAAAAATAAAAAGCCGGTGTGATGAAAATTGCACCGGCTTTTTTGTTAATGTTGTTTTTGTTTGCGCTTTGTTGCTAATGCTCTATAACAATTTTCTCATAATAAACTTTTGCTCCTGAAATAATTGTTACAATGTACATACCTGATGTTAAATTTGAAACATCTATTTCCTGCTTGCCTTTATTAATGGTGGATGATAATTGTACGCTGCCCATTGTATTATATAAAATTAGATTTGCTGCAGCAGATGCTTGTATTACTGCCTTGTTTTGAACCATTGTTAACTCAAACAAATGCTGATTGTTTTCCCATTTTTCTTCAACACTTGTAACAACCGGACAGCCATGTGTATTTCCCTCTGCGCATAAAGGGTACGACAAGGTAGTGGTATCCATAGCATCGAGTAAATAATTCGGCAGGCAATCAAATGGGTTGTTATTGATGACTATGTAATAAGCCCAATAATGATTGTGAGAGTTCCAACCCTTTGGTTGTATTGATGAAGGAAAAACAGGAAAACAAGAAATGTTATTATTATAGCACGTAAGTCTTTCTAATTGAGGCAAGGGTGGAAGGCTGGTTAGCTGGTTATGATGGCAAAGCAGCACTTTAAGACCAGGGTTTAATGATACTATGTTTGTAATTTGATTATAGCTACAATCAACATACTGGGTTTTATTAGGGAATTCGGGTAGTTCGGTTATATTGTTATAAAAACATCTTAAATACCATAAAGAATCGGGTAATTCCGGCAAACTCGTTAGGTTGTTTTGTTCACACCAAAGCTGTTCTAAAGTTGAAGGTAAGGGTGGCAGAACTGTTAAATTATTTAGTATGCAATACAAATATCTTAACGAGTCGGGTAAAGCTGGCAGGCTGTTCAACTGGTTCATTCCACATTCAAGCGTTTTTATAGAATTTGGCAGGGGAGGGAGCCAGGTTAACTCGTTAAGATTAACGTTTAATCGTATTAAAGAGGTAAAATACTGTATACCTGTTAAATCTGATATATTTGCGTTTGGAAGATAAAGTGTATCTGTTAATGTTGTTACCCATGGGCTGCTTATGTCCATTTGATTCCCATTCATAGCTAGGGGTATATTAATATTGAGGCAGTTTATAAAATTTGTATCAGGTATGGTTACCCAAGTTTGGCTGTATGCTTTGCTGCTTAATACTATTGTTAATAGTATTATAATTTGTTTTACGTGCATTATTTTAAAATTTTATTGGTTAAATATTATTTTCTTTAAAAAACCTCAAACAAGCACTGTCTGCTATATAAGAAACCCTATTAAAAAATGGGATAACGGGCACTTTTTTTTGAGATTAACATTAGGCTTATTTGAGGTTTCATTTGATTTAATTTCTTCAGAAATATTAAAGGTTTTTATGATTTAAACGTAAATCTTTAATTATTTTTGATATGTTCCATGAAAGGGGGTTACGCCTTATTTCCTGGTTGGGCTGGCACGACTTTGTTGATATTATAACCGTACCTGTACCACTAACTTCAAAACCTTCTTGCAGCAACACATAATCTTGGGCAGCCAGATGGTGTACACCCGCATTAAAAACAGCAGAGCCCCCTGTGCCACCAACAGTAAGAGTGCGATAGAGGGAGTCAGAATAAGTGGCAGAGCTTGTATTTAAAAAATTACCATAAGCCATAGGGCAGTTTTTTGCCTGATTAACCTGATATACTCGTACATAGTCTATGTCGTAATCGTAATATGGGTGATCGTTGGCTGTATAGGGAACACAGTAATTGGTATGATTCATGTCCCCGTCAATTTGCATACACATGTCTTTTAGCTTGTTTACAGGCATTTTCGAGTTCGAAAATCTTCGGGTCGTATCGTCTGTGTTATAATATATGTCCACATAATCGGGTGTCCACTCGCAACCTATCGTGTACCAAACACTATCTGTAGCATAAGGTCCGGGATATTGAGAGGGGTAAGGTCTGAATTGGGTAGCAGATTGTCCGTACTCAGGGAAATAAAGTGCGTCCCACATTACAGTATCGCTTACAGAATTGGTTCCACATGTGGTGTCTTGAGGAGCCCATTGCCGGTAATGGATATTGGCATCCATCTTCCAGTCAGTTGATCTCTGTTCGAAAATATCTAATTCACAATACCGAGCACTGTCATCGCAGGGTTGGCTTCCACCCCACATCCAAAAGGCATTGCTGTAAGAATTGGTGGCAGCTCCTTCCCAGCCATCTGGCAAGCGGTAACGCATTTCAAAATACCCATTGGTAAAAATATACTTACTAATAATCATGGCTTTTGTAAAATGGAAAGGAGGACTGGTATCTATTCTGCAAGGGGCAGAAAGGCCATGGTATGCGCATTGGGAAGAATCTGTGCTAGTCCACCTTATCAATCCATTGTATGGTATAGGTTCATATTTTGTTTTTTGGCGCATAAACCCGGTTCCGGTAGTGTCAAATATGCGGTTACCGTTCGATGAATCGGAAGAGGGTTGCGTATTGTAATTAAGGTCCCAAACGGTAATTGGGCAATGGTTAATTCCGCTAACGGTATCACAATCAGTGCCATAACCTTGTGCGTAATCGCCCCACCATGGCACTTTAGTTCCCCACTTGCTTGTATCTAAAGCAATACTGTCGAACTCATCACTAAAAACAAGTTTATACAAAGGGTCTTGGGATAACTGCTGCGCCATTGTTTGTATTGATATTGCCACTATGGCAAAAATACAAAATAAAATAATATAAATTTTTCTCATGGCGTATATTTTATTCTGTTAAAATCATTTTTTTCGTATCAACCTCTTTGTTATCTGCAACCAAAGAATACAAATACATGCCGGGTTTCAGCTCGCCGCCATAAATGCTGAGGCTGCTTTTACCTCTTTCTGTAATGGTATAGGTTTTCAATAAAGCTCCCTGCATGTCGAATACAAGTATTTTTGCATTTGCAACCTCGCTTACAATTTCAAAACCTATTTCGGTTTTAGCAGTAAATGGATTGGGATTGTTCTGATAAAGTCTGCACGCTTGCGCTGTTGTAGTGTTTGTTACAGAATTTGTATTAAAATCCATACCATCTCCTGTTTTTCCGGTTTCAGGATTCATTAATTTTCCTGTTTTCGTATTTTCGCAACAATCGTTTACGCTTTGTTGCAAGGTTTGTATTTGTGTTTGCTGTTCTTTAATTGCTTCGATTAATAAACCTACTAAATTCTGGTAAGCTACAGCCTTAGTTCCATCGTGCATATTTCTTACAACCTCCGGAACAACAAGCTCAATCTCTTGTGCAATAACGCCTATTTCGAGTGGTTTTTCTGCTTGTGAAATATAAGTATTTTCGTCAGCATTCAGTGCCAGTACTTCATTTTTAAAACGGTAGGTTACGCCTCTTAAATTTAAAACTTTTTGAAGAGCATTTTCAATTGTAGCAATATCTTTTTTCTTGTTTAAGTCGCTCCAATTATAAAAACCGGCAGCAGAACATGCCAATCCATCTCCTCTAACATAAAACTTATCTGCATCATTGTATCTTACTACATAAGTAGTAGAATTTGCCCTGTTTACATCCGATACAACCGCTTTGTTCCAATCTGATGTATGATTAACTTTTGTCCAGAGAGCAACAGCATTTTCAGTGGCTGCATAAATATTTACTTTAGCAACAGTACTTTCATAAGAATCTGCGCCAATTAAAACATTACCATTACCCAATACAGATAATC